>Ga0366803_1021_pt1 | contig 30601 bp, 25 predicted proteins | sample BONcelN113001F14_FD_207030 | JGI IMG/M metagenome (GOLD analysis project Ga0366803, IMG submission 207030) | Enriched cells from coal bed in the Powder River Basin, Montana, United States - BONCAT cells N11 rep3 HSBNCT.N11.300.1.F14 ... | reverse complement strand
GACCAGCAATTGCTGAGCCGGGGCGAGGCCCTGGCTAAGTCCGGATATGGCCTCTACTTGCGCGAGCTCGTCACCCAGGGTCGCTGAGGCTGGAGGGCGCCAACGCACCTCTAGGTCGTGGAAAGTGTACGAACATCGGGGGGGCCGCTCGAAACCCTGCCAGTATCGAGTGGCTAGCTGGCACACTGCTCTCCAAGTATCAACCGGGGGGAAGATCATGGCGAGACTCATCACTAGAGCTCGTGTGCCAGCGACAAGAATCGCGCGATCACTGATCGGCTTGATAGCCGCCCTGCTTCTGGTGGTGACAGCCCTCGTTTCGGTCGCTGCCCCAGCGCAGGCGAGTCCCATCGGTGACGATTACCCAGCGAACCTGAGGGATGCTGCCCAGGATTCCCTCACCGACCCATGGCTGTTCTACAACCGGGAGTGCACCTCCTTTGTGGCATGGCGGCTGAACCACACGAACGGTGTCGCATTCAGCAACTATTACGGTGGCCCTCGATGGAGCGACGCCAGCAACTGGCAGTACGCCGCGACGCACGGAAATATCAGCATTCCGGTCAACTCAACCCCGGCGGTCGGTGCGGTCGCCTGGTTCGCAGCGGGCCATGTCGCGTGGGTCTCGGATGTGAACGGCGCCAATATCACCGTGGAGGAATACAACTACGCCCGTACGGGCACCTATAACAGCCGAACGATTGCGGCCAGCAGTGTCAGCGCCTTCATCCACGTCAAGGACCTCGGGGGAAGCGCTGTTGCGGAAGGGTCGTTCGTCGTCTACGCCGGCAACGTTTACCGGATTGCGGGAGGGGCGCCGATCTACGTCTCCAGCTGGGACCGGTTCGGCGGGTCCCAGCCCGCTCAAACCCTGAGCGATGCCCAGTTCAGCGCGCTCCGGACCTACCCCGCTGACGGCACCTTCGTGAACGGCCTACCTTCGGGGCGAGTGTTCCGGTTCGCGGGGGGAGCTCCCGAATATGTGAGCACATGGAACAGTTTCGGGGGCAGCCAGCCAACAATCCCCGTCGACGACTACGCGCTCGACAACCCGGACGGCTCGGTGCCCCTGAATCACATCCGCCGCTTCCCCGCAGACGGCACCTTCATCTCAAACACCGCCGACGGCAGGGTTTATCGCGTCGCCGGTGGCGCTCCGCTCTACGTTTCTACTTGGGATCACGTCGGTGGAGCGCAGGCGACCACGGCACTGGATCCCTACGAGTTTTCCAACTACCAGCATCTGCGTTCGGCGCCGGCGGACATGTTCCTTCGAGGGCTTCCCAGCGGTCGGGTGTTCCGCGTTGTGGCTTCGGGCCACCCCTACTACGTGGAGTCGTGGGAACCGTACGGGGGTGCGCAACCCTTCCTCGACGTCGACGATTGGGCTATCGACAACTGCGATCACTTGGCCTGTGACGCGTTCGGAAACCTCGACCAAGTAACAGGTGGGGTTGGCGTGGTCACGGTCGCGGGCTGGGCCATCGACCCGAACGCCCGCACCGCTGCGACCACAATGCATGTGTACGTGGGAGGCCCGGCGGGCGGGCCCACGTCAGAAGGCTTCGACATCGGTGCAGCCGTGGCCTCGCGCCCAGACGTGGCCGCTGTCTTCCCGGGAACCGGCACAACCCACGGCTTCAGCAAAAGGATCACCACCTCCAAGCGAGGCGCTCAGACGGTCTATGTCTACGCCTTGAACGTAGAAGGCACGCTTGGGAACAACATGCTCCTGGGCAGCAGAGAGGTGAGCATTTCCGCGCCCCCCACTCTTTCCGCGAGCCCCACACCCTTGGTTTCAGGGGTTGTGCGGGTTGGTTCGACTTTGACCGCGACTGCGGGTTCTTGGTTGCCGGCGCCAGTGACGTTGGCTTACCAGTGGTTGCGTAACGGTGCTGCGATCAGTGGGGCGACGAAGGCCACCTACGTCTTGACCTCGGCTGATTTGGGTGCGGTGATGTCGGTGCGGGTCACTGGTAGCAAGACCGGGTACGTCAGCCTGTCCAGAACCAGTGCGCCGACGAGCAGGGTGTTGCCGGCACTGACCGTGTCCAGCAGTCCGAGTCCATTGGTATCGGGCAAGGCGAGGGTGGGGCACACCTTAACTGTGGACCCGGGCTCTTGGCAGCCGGCCCCGGTGCGTTTGGCTTTCCAGTGGCTGCGTAACGGTGCTGCGATTAGCGGGGCTACGAACGCGACCTACTCCCTTACCGTGGCCGATCTGGGCAGGATCATCAGCGTGAAGGTGACCGGTTCCAGGGCTGGCTATGCCACCTTGGCCAAGACCAGTTCGGCGACCGGCAAGGTCTCAACCGGGACTCTGTCCGCGCCAACCCCGAAGATCAGCGGCACCAAAAAGGTGGGCCGGATTCTAACCGCGAAGCCCGGCACGTGGAAGCCTGCCGGGGTTGCACTGAGCTATCGGTGGTACCGAAGTGGCAAGAAAGTTGCTGGCGCCACCATGGTGACCTATCGGTTGGTCAAGGCGGACAAGGGCAAGAAGCTCACCGTGAGGGTGACCGGCACCAAGCCGGGCTACACCTCGATGACCCAGAGCAGCAAGAGGACGAGCAAGGTCAAGAAGTAGGGACCACGGGTCGCTAGACGGCTATGTAGGTCGGGACCTCAACCGCACCGGGGGAGGGCATGCTCCACAACGAGTGCGGGCACAGCCCTCATTCTGGCTCCCCGACTCTCTCGCGAGCCCGGTCAAGTCCCGTTGAACTCCACCTTGCGCATCGCCCCGAGGTGCCAGGGGGAAGACCCTGCGCGGCGCGCTCTCCCTGGGAATCACGCGACTCCCGCGGAACCACTGATAGTTGAAGGTGGCAGGTGCCGGTGCCGGGCCGAGGTGCCGGATGGCGGTGAGGATGGAGGCGCCATGAGTGAAACCCTCATCTTGGGGTTGGGACGGTTGGACCCTTGGCCCGAATTCCCTTACGGTGAGATACGACCGAAGGAGCTCTCACCCCATGCGCCTGCCTGTGATCGTTCGTCGTCTCCTCATCATTGGATGGGACGTTGCGTCTTGGCTTCTAGCGTTTGTGGCATTCATGTTCACGCGCTACCAGAGTTCGCTGACCGAAGAACAATGGCTCAGCGGGGTCGCCTACACCGTGATCGCCGTGCTCATGCAGGTCATTTGGGGGCTAGGCACTCAAATTTATTTGGGTCGCAGCCGAGTGGGGAGCTTCGCGGAGGCGACTACTCTCGGCGTCTCAGTGGCAGTGACTTCGATCTTCCTCGGCCTCACGTTCCTCCTCGTCTTCCCTGCCTTCCCGCGAGGGTTGGCGCTCGGCGTCCCTCCACTGGCGCTCACCCTGATGGCCGCCGGTCGTTGGACGTTCCGGGTGCTCTTCCGCAACGAACTGCGCCGAAGCAGGAACACCGAGGCAGTCGCCGCCGTGGTGTATGGCGCGGGCGATGCCGGTCACCAGGTGGCCCGGCTTGTCGATACTGCCGCGCAGGCGCCGTACCGGATCGTTGGGTTCGTCGACGACGATCCTGGTAAACGGTTCCTGCGGGTCCGGGGGTATCGGGTGCTCGGTCAAGGTGCGGACGTGATCGAGGTGGCGCGCGGGAACGATGCGGAGAAGGTGATTCTGGCTATCTCCAGCCCGGCGCCGCGGCTCATCCAGGCCTTGTCGGACCGGTGCAAGCAGGCCGGATTGAAGCTCGTCGTCGTTCCGCCAGTGCGTGAGATGATCGGCGGTCAGGTGAACCTCGGGCAGTTGCGCGAGTTCAGCGTCGCGGACCTGTTGGGTCGGCGTCCGATCAAGACCGACCTACAGGGGATCGCAGGCTATGTCACCGGCAAGGTGGTGCTGGTGACCGGGGCGGGTGGGTCGATCGGGTCGGAACTGGCTCGTCAGGTCCGTAACCTGGGCCCCGCGAAGTTGATCCTGCTCGATCGCGACGAGTCGTTGCTGCACTCGGTGCAACTGTCGATGTACGGGTCCGGGTTGCTTGACACAGACGACACCGTGTTGTGCAGCATCCGTGATCACGAGGCGCTGCTAGCAGCCTTCGAGGCGCACCGTCCCGATGTTGTGTTCCATGCGGCGGCGCTGAAACATCTGCCACTCCTGGAGCGCTACCCGGCTGAGGGGTGGAAGACCAATGTACTGGGCACGTTGAACGTGCTGCGGTGCGCCCAGCAGGTCGGGGTGCAGCACCTCGTGAACATCTCGACCGACAAGGCCGCTGACCCCACGAGCGTGCTGGGGCAGACGAAGCGGCTCGCCGAGCGGTTGACGGCTTGGTACGCGGTTCGATACACCAAGACGTACCTGTCGGTCCGGTTCGGCAATGTCCTGGGGTCACGAGGCTCCGTGCTGTACACCTTCAAGGCACAGATTGCGCGGGGCGGACCCGTGACGGTAACGCACCCCGAAGTAACCCGGTTCTTCATGACGATTCCTGAGGCGTGCGAGCTGGTGTTGCAGGCCGGCGCGATCGGTAGTCCCGGGGACGTTCTCGTGCTGGACATGGGGGAACCGGTGAAGATCGTGGACGTGGCTCAGCGGCTGATCGACGAGTCCGGCCGCGACTTGGAGATCACGTTTACCGGCCTCAGACACGGGGAGAAGCTGGACGAGGCGCTCCTTAGCTCGGTTGAGAACGGCGTGCCGAGTGACCACCCATTGATCACTCGGGTTGAGGTGCCGCCGTTCTCTCCCGCCGAACTTCTCGGCGGTGTGGATGATCCCGAGCGAATGTGGGCTCTACTAGGGAGCGAAGTCAACTTGAGTTCCATGGCGCAAACGCAAGGTCTGGCTCCAGCAACTGACATCAGGTCGAGAGTCAGGGTGGCTAACACGTGACGGGGCGCATTTTCCTGTCTTCACCTGATGTGACCGCGATCGAGGAAGCTGCCCTGGTTCGTGCCTTCCGCTCTGGCTGGATTGCGCCCCTCGGGCCAGAGGTTGATGCGTTCGAGGCAGAGCTAGCCGACTATTGTGGTCGAGAATTCTGCGTCGCACTGTCGTCCGGAACGGCTGCTCTGCATCTGGGGTTGCTGACCTTGGGGGTCGGACCGGGGGATCTCGTTCTGACGTCCTCGATGACCTTCGCAGCCACTGCGAACGCAGTGGTGTACACGGGAGCCGAGCCCGTGTTCGTGGACAGCGACGAAACCGGCAACATGAACCCCGACCTTCTGGAGTTGGCGCTCTCAGACCTGACGAAGGCAGGACGCTCGGTCAAGGCCGTTGTGCCAGTAGACCTGCTGGGCAAGGTGGTTGCTCACGAGCGGATCGATACTATCGCCGCCGACTATGGCCTCCCCGTCCTATCCGATGCGGCAGAGTCCCTGGGTTCGGTACGTTCTGGCCGGCCTGCTGGCTCGTTCGGTCAGGCCGCCGCCGTGTCTTTCAACGGCAACAAGATCATGACGACGTCTGGTGGCGGCGCACTCTTGACCGATGACGCCGAGATGGCTCGAAACGTGCGATACCTGGCCACCCAAGCACGGCAGCCAGTGGTGCAATACGAACATAGGGAGATCGGGTACAACTACCGGCTGTCGAACCTGTTGGCGGCTCTCGGGCGCGCTCAACTGGGACGTCTCGACGCGATGATTGAACGCCGGCGCAGCATGCGGCTGCATTACTTGGAGCTCTTTGACTCACTCCCAGGGGTGACGGTGTTCGGCGAACCGTCGGGCGTGCACGGGGGCAGCACGCGTGACAACTTCTGGCTTACCTCGATCCTCGTGGACCCGACGATTGCTGGCTTTTCGGCAGAGGGACTCAGGCTCGCCTTGGCTAAGTCAGACATCGAGGCGCGTCCTCTTTGGAAGCCTATGCACGCGCAACCGGTGTTTGCGGGCGCTCGATCCTACCTCGACGGTACATCCGACCGACTCGTCCTGTCCGGGCTGTCATTGCCAAGCGGATCGGTGTTGGATGGTGAGCAGGTCGATCGCATAGACCGAGCGGTGAGGCTGTATTTGGAGCTTGCACGTGTCGCGGTTTAGACGCCCCTATGATGCGGTCAAACGGGTTCTCGACATCGTCCTGAGCGGCGCGGGCCTACTCGTCACCCTGCCCATCCAAATCCTGACGGCGGTCGCGGTTCTGGCTTCGGATGGACTTCCTGTGCTCTTCCGTCAGGTCCGCCCCGGTCGACATGGTCAACCTTTCCTTTTGATGAAGTTCCGCACAATGCGCCCTCCCAAAAGCGGTAGCGTGACCGACGCCGATCGACTGACCGAACTTGGCCGGCTTCTCAGGGCCACAAGCCTCGACGAGTTACCAACGCTGTGGAATGTGCTCAAAGGCGACATGAGTCTGGTAGGCCCGCGGCCGTTGCTGATGGAGTACCTAGAGCTGTATACCCCCGAGCAGGCGCGGCGGCATGAGGTCCGGCCCGGAATCACCGGTCTGGCGCAGGTCGCCGGGCGCAACGAGGTCCGGTGGGAAGACCGCTTTGCGCTCGACGTCGAGTACGTCGACACCCGTAGCTGCATCCTCGATGCGCGTATTTTGTGGCAGACCTTGGCAACGGTGACGAGTCGGCGGGGAATCAGCGAGCCTGGACAGGCTACTGCCGCGGCGTTCCGCGGCGAAAGCAAGATGGCGCCAGATGTTCAAGCCTGAACAGGTGGTTGTGATCGGCGCATCGGGGTTTGGGCGTGAATGCCTTGACGTACTGGAAGCCATGGCCGCGTCCGGCGCCCATATACAGGTCTCAGGAGTTATCGACGACGATCCCTCAGCGGCCAACCTCCAACGGCTTGCCGACCGGGGGGCCGACTATCAGGGCACCCTGGATTCTTGGCTTGCACGTGTGCACGGCGACTACCGCTATGTCTTGGGAATCGGAAGACCGGGCGTTCGTCGTGCGCTCGCGGACAAGCTTGACTCCGCAGGGATGAAGGCATTCACAGCTGTGCATCCGAGTGCCACCACTGGTTGGGGCAGCGTCTTCCAAGACGGCGTGGTCATCTGCGCTGGCTCGGCGATCTCCACCAACGTGAAGCTGGGCCGGCACGTGCATGTGAATCCCAACGCCACGATCGGACACGACAGCGTCCTTCGCGACTTTGTCTCCGTGAATCCCGGAGCTGTGATCTCCGGTGAGGTACTCGTGGAGGCGGAGACCCTCATCGGTGCCGGGGCGACCATTCTGCAGCAGCTCACCGTCGGCCCTCGAGCCGTGATCGGTGCCGGCGCTGTGGTCACGAGGCATGTGCCATCCGATGTTGTTGTGAAGGGTGTACCGGGGGTGTGGAATTGATTGGCGGCATTGACGAGCCGGGGTGTCACCGATTCCGCGAGGCCCAAGGGGGTTTCACCCCGGATGCCTTGGGTTGCCGATGAGAGTCCTGATCGTTTCCCAGTACTACCGTCCCGAGAACGCCGTGATCCCGGCAACCATCGCGACGGCCCTCGCCGACCGGGGGCATGATGTCCGGGTTCTGACTGGGTATCCCAATTACCCGGACGGCCGCCTTTTCCAAGGCTACCGTCAGCGGTGGCGGACCCGCGAGGACGACGGCGCGGTCAAGATTCTCCGGGTGCCTCTTTGGATCGATCATTCGCAGAACGCCACACGACGAACGCTGAACTACATCTCGTTCGGCCTCTCGGCCACCACTGCGTTCGACTTCGCTCGGGGTGCCGACGTCGTTTACGTTTACGCGACACAGATGACTCCGGCGCTGGCTCCGTGGTTTTGGCGGGTCCTCGGGGGAGCGCCCTACGTGTTGCACGTGCAGGACCTCTGGCCGGATTCCATAACGGGGTCGTCTTTGGTCAGGGGCGGCCGGGCAGCAGGAATCGTTGACGCCATGCTGACGCCGTGGCTCTCCAGTGTTTACCGCCGCGCTGCAGCAGTGATGGGCATTGCTCCGACGATGGTGAAGACACTCATCGAGCGCGGCGTCGAACCGACCAAGGCACACCTGGTCTACAACTGGGGCGACGAGCAGGCGATTCCTTCGGCCGCCGGCATCGATCTACCTCGCAGTCTGGATGGCACCAGCATTCTCTACGGGGGGAATGTCGGAGACATGCAGGATCTTGAGACCGCCGTCCAGGCCGCGCACCGTTGCCGTGATGCGGGTGTCCGACTCAGGATTGTCGGTGACGGGGTTGCCCTGCCCCGCGTCCGGGCTGTGGCCGAGCAACTCGGCACCACTAATGTCACGTTCGAGGGTCGGGTTTCGCGTGAGCAGTTTGGCAGTTACTACCGGGCAGCCGATTACGCACTCGTCAGCCTGAAGGATCTGGCTGCCTTTCGCGGAACCATCCCTTCCAAGTTCCAAGCGGCACTCTCTCACGCGACACCCGTCATCTCGACTGTTCAAGGAGACGTCCGGGCGTTCATCGAAGAGTTCTCGATCGGGTTTGCTGCTTACGCGGAGGACGTCGACTCGCTCGAGTCGGCGTTCCGTAGAGCCGCTGCCCTGGCGGGCTGGGAACGCAAGGAAATGGCCGAGCGCGCGCGAGACGCGTATTTGAGCCGATTCTCACTTGATGTGGGGATCGCCGCGATCGACGACATCCTGCAGGTTGCGTCACGGTCAGCCCCTAATTCACGCGATAGCTACACCAATGGAGAAGCATATGCAGTCAGTTGAAGATTCAGTTGTCACCATCACCGGGGGCACCGGTTCGTTCGGCTCGACGATGGCCGTCGACCTCCTCGCCAAGGGCGTCGGGGCCATCAACATCTTCAGCCGCGACGAGGCGAAGCAGGATGCCATGCGTCGCCGAATCGACGATCCGCGTGTCAGCTACTTCATTGGCGACGTCAGGGACGTCGACAGCGTTCAGCGGGCAGTGAGCGGCGCCGACTTCGTCTTCCACGCGGCCGCCCTCAAGCAGGTTCCCTCGTGTGAGTTCTTCCCCGAACAGGCCGTCAAGACCAACGTCCGCGGCAGCTACAACGTGATTGAGGCCGCCGCCAAGGCCGGCGTTCGCTCGGTGGTCTGCCTCAGCACCGACAAAGCTGTCTACCCGGTCAACGCCATGGGGATGACCAAGGCGCTCATGGAGAAAACCGCGCAAGCGTTCGCCCGCAACAACCCGAAGTCGAAGACCACTGTCGCCCTCACCCGCTACGGCAACGTGATGTATTCCCGCGGCTCCGTCATCCCGCTGTTCATTCAGCAGTTGGAGGGTGGCAAGCCCTTGACGGTGACCGAACCCCTGATGACCCGTTTCCTGATGTCGCTGGAGCAGTCCGTCGATCTCGTCTACCACGCCTTCTTCCATGCCGCGCCCGGTGACCTCTTCGTCCGCAAAGCCCCCGCCAGCACTGTCGAGACGCTCGCGCGTGCGGTCGCCTCCCTGTTCGGCAATGACGATCCCAACCTCCGGGTGATCGGGTCCCGGCATGGCGAGAAGCTCCACGAGACACTGCTGAGTCGGGAGGAAATGGTGAAGTCCGAAGATCAGGGCGACTATTTCCGCGTGCCGCTGGACGCCCGATCACTTCAGTACGAGCTGTTCTTCGACGAAGGCGAAACCCGGACGGCGACGCTGGAGGACTTTACCTCGGAGAACACTGATCGGCTGTCGGTCGATCAGACGAAGGATCTCCTGCTCACGATCCCTGCGCTGGCCGACCTTCTCGGACGGAGCCCGGCCTGATGCGGGTGGTGGTGACGGGCGCCGAAGGCTTTCTTGGGTGGCACACCCGGGTGCGGTTGCGGGCACTCACCGATCATGAGGTGATCCCGGTCGACCTCGGCAACTGGGCTGACCTCCGCGAGCTTGTCGGTTCCGCTGACGCTGTCCTCCACTTCGCCGGCGTCAACCGGGCGCCTGATCGCGAGGTGGAGGAGGGCAATGCTCAGCTCGCCCGCGCGCTGGCCGACGCGCTCGACCAGGCGTCGGGGACGCCGACGATCGTGTACGCCAACACGATCCAGGCCGGAAACGGCACCCCGTACGGAACCGGGAAAGCTGAGGCCGCCAGCATATTGCGCGATGCCGCGACCGCTCAGGGCTCGGCATTTTCCGACGTTGTCCTTCCGAATCTCTTCGGTGAGCATGGCCGGCCGAACTACAACTCCTTCGTGGCTACGTTCGCCCACAAGGTCGTTGGCGGCGAACCGCCGGAAGTGCAGGATCGTGAGGTGGGGCTGCTTCACGTCCAGGACGCCGCCCAGGCTTTCATTGATCAACTCGACTCCACCGGCGTGCAGAAGGTTCACCCTGATGCCACGACGACTGGCGTCGCCACCGTGTTGGAGACGTTCAGGTCGCAGTACGAGGTGTACCAGCGCGGAGACATTCCCGCGCTGCGGTCGCGCCTCGAGGTGAACCTGTTCAACACGCTCAGGGCGGCCATGTTTCCCCCTCAGTATCCGATCCCATTGGTGCGGCACACCGACCTGCGAGGCAGCCTTGTCGAGACCGTCCGGGCGCACGGCAGCGAAGGGCAGACCTTCCTGTCCACCACGGTTCCTGGGGTCACGCGTGGCCAGCATTTCCACCTGCGAAAGGTGGAACGATTCGTCGTTGTCGCTGGTCAGGCGGAGATTTCCTTGCGCAAGGTACTCACCGACGAAGTGGTGACCTTCAACGTCGACGGATCCTCCCCGGTGATCGTCGACATGCCCACCCTGTGGGCGCACAAGATCACCAACACCGGTGATGGTGAACTGACCACCATGTTCTGGACGAACGAGCTGTTCAATTCGCAGGACACCGACACCTACCCAGAGGACGTCTGATGACCAAAGTGATGACCGTGGTGGGCACCCGCCCCGAGATCATCCGGTTGTCGGAGGTGATCAAGCGCCTCGATGCCACTGTCGACCACGTCCTCGTTCACACCGGCCAGAACTACGACTACGAACTCAACGAGATCTTCTTCGAAGAGCTCGGCCTGCGCAAGCCGGACCACTTCCTCAATGTGGACACCTCCAGCCTGGGCCGGGTGCTTGGCGAGGTATTGATCAAGACCGAGCAGATACTCCTGCAGGAGAAGCCGGACGCCTTCCTGGTTCTCGGCGACACCAACAGCTGCATCGCTGCTCTGATGGCCAAGCGGATGCGTATCCCCGTCTACCACATGGAGGCTGGTAACCGTTGCTTCGACGAGAACGTGCCCGAGGAAACCAACCGGCGGATGGTCGACCACGTCGCCGACTTCAACCTCGTCTACACCGAGCACGCACGACGGAACCTTCTCTCTGAAGGAATTCACCCGCGCCGGATCCTGCTCACGGGTTCGCCGATGAATGAGGTCTTGACCGCCCAACGTGCTGCGATCGAGGCCTCCGATGTGCTGGCTCGCTTGGGCCTGACGGAAGGCGGCTACTTCCTGGTTAGCGCCCACCGGGAAGAGAACGTCGACAACGAGACCCGGCTTTCTGCTCTGCTTGATTGCCTCGAGGCCGTGGTGGAGGAATACGAAGTGCCAGTGCTGGTATCTACCCATCCGCGCACGCGGAAGCGCTTGGAGGCGTGGGGCCGGACCGTGCGTGGCGTCACGTTCCACAAGCCATTGGGCTTCCACGACTACAACCAACTGCAGGTGAATGCGCGTTGCGTCCTCTCGGACTCCGGCACCATCGCCGAGGAGGCGTCCCTCCTCGGATTCCCTGCGGTGACCCTCCGAGACTCGATAGAGCGGCCTGAAGCGCTCGACAGCGGTTCGATTATCATGACCGGACTCGAGGTTCAGGACGTCGTACGGGCGACGGCCGTTGCCATGGCCGCTGGTCCTAAAACCTCACTGCCGTCGGGCTACGAGGTCAACGACACCTCCCACCGGGTGCTTATGTACATCTTGTCGACAGCCGGGCGTCACCATCAGTGGGCAGGAATCAGAACTTGACAGAAAGGTGCTACGCGTGAAGGTCGCATACGCTGTGCCGCATCTTGTTGTCGGCGCAGTGGGGCAGCGCGTTCTCGGCGTCAGCCGCGCGATGCTTGCAACTGGGCACGTGGACGCAGTAACGGTGCTGGGTCCGGCACACGACATCACGGACACCGAACTACTGGGAGTCGGCTTTCGTGTCGTTGAAGAGATTGGTGAGGGACCCCGCACCGCGACCGACAAGACGCTTAGACGGTTGCGTTTGGGGTCCGACACGGTGGCGGCGCTTGATGCGATGGCCGTCCAACCGGATCTCGTGATTGTCTACGGCGGCGGCGCTTTATACATGCACAGGCTGCAGAATTGGGCACGTGGCAAGAGCATAAGAATCGCGGCCGATATAGTCGAGTGGTACGACCCAAGCCATCTCCCCATGGGGCGACTTGGCCCCCTCGCTCTCGACAACCACCTTATGATGAGCCGCGTTGCTGCTCGCTGCGATGGCATCCTGGCAGTCTCTAGCTTCTTGGCACGTCACTTTAGTCACGAAGGGGTACGCGCCGTCATGGTCGTACCCCCAGTCCTGGACACCAGTGGGCTTGACGTCGGCAACGGGGTTGCTCCGGTGGGTCGCTCCGAGTTCGTCTACTGTGGAGACCCTGGCAGGAAGGATCGGTTGGATCTCGTCTTGCGGGCTGCGATTCAACTCGATCAGAATGGGGCGCGGCTGCGATTCACGGTGGCGGGCCCGGATCCGCTGAAGGTAGCTCAACTTGCTGGGGTGAGCGAACTGCCACCCGTAATCAACGCCGTGGGCCGGGTGTCAAGGGCAGAGAGCCTCGAATTAGTCCGCCACGCTCATTGGATGCCTTTGATCCGTGACGACAGGCGGTTCGCTCATGCCGGCTTCCCCACGAAACTAGTCGAAGCAATGAGTGTGGGCACGCCGATACTCGGCAACATTACTTCTGACATCGGCGAGGTGCTTAAGGATGGTGTTAGCGGCATAGTAGCGGAGGGTGCGACTCTCGCTGCTACCAGCAAGGCTATTGCTCGTGCACTTGAGGTGAGCGGCGACCGACATGATCGAATGCGACAAGCGGTACTCGCAAGCGCTCGCGAGTTCTTTGACTACCGACAATACGTTGCCTCCTTGGATGAATGGCTAAACCTCGTTATGTCGGGAGAACGATGAGGCGTATCTCGATAGCCCCCTGGGCCATTTACAGGATAGCGGGACGTGTATGGAGGCGGTGCCGGATGCGCATGATGCGCCCGCGTTTCGCGTCCTATGGGGCAAATTTCCGCTTCGACCCGACTGGCACCTATTCGTTCGAGAATATTCATGTCGGGGATAACGTAAACCTCGGAGTCAGGCCGACGCTTGTGGCTGCAAAGTCGCGCATTAGAATTGCGGGAGATGTAATCTTTGGCCCAGAGGTCGCGATTTTCGGTGGAGGACACAACGTGCACGAAATAGGGACGCCGATCCCTCAAGTTCAACACAAGCAAGGCGATGAGGACCTAGGCGTGCAGATCGGTCGGGATGTATGGGTGGGGACACGTGCGATAATTCTGCGCGGCGCCGACGTTGGACGCGGATCCGTTATAGCAGCGGGATCGGTAATAACTAAGTCCGTGCCCGACTACGCAGTTGTCGGCGGAAATCCCGCGAACGTCATCAGCTTCCGTTTCACCCCACCGGAAGCGGTCGAACATGAAATCGCTCTTGGAGACCTGCTCCCTAAAGACGCGATGTCGCGATTGAACGACCTCGAGCGCGTCCAGAGCATCCGGGCGATGCTGCCGCGGCGAACGGTGCCCTTAACGTGACGAACGTGCCAAGTAAGACCTACGTAGCGGTCATGCTACGCGGGTCCACGCGCTTGATTCGGCCCAACCCTGTCAATAACCCCTACCGACAGGCCACGTAGATGACACTGTTGGTAGCTACCGCGGCTTGTGCCCTGATGGTCATCCTAATCGCTCTTCGCCCCGTGGCGGCGCTATTGCTGTACGGTATGACGGCGACTTATGCCGATGGATTTGGCGTTTCCCAATGGCTGAGCGAAATAGCTTTCTTCGGGCCGTGCATGAATGTCTTATTCATCGTGTTGTTTGCGCGAGCTGTCTTCCAGCTCAGAGGTTACGCCCACCGCCCCAACCCCATTCGATGGAAGGCGCTGGCGTCCTTGGCGGTCGTGGCCTGGTGCGTGCTAAGCATGCTGATGCGTGGCGCATCTTTACTCGGCGCCACATCCATCCTGCCGTATCTGGCCCTTCCATACTTAATTATATGGGCGGCTTTTGCGAACGCTTCGACCAGCAGTCGCCACCTTACGAGGCTTGTGGTCCTCCAGAGCTCTTTAGCGGCACTCGTGCTGTTGATCCCCGGCCTTAGTTTCCTTCAGGGCAATTCCTACGTGAGGTGGGCCTCGGGCGACTTGGCTTCGGTTGAACAGGCCGTTTTGTACTTCCCAGACGCCTCCACTCTCAAGGGGGTCTCCGGCAATCATTATGCACAGTTCCACAATCCGAACCTATTAGGCTTCTACGGCACGGCCGCTATTGCGGTGGGGCTCTTCCTATTGAGTCATTCGCCAATCAAAAATAAGTTGGGCGGCCTAGCCCTCATGTTGGTCGGCGTGTTTATATGGGTGAACTCGCTTACGCGAGGTCCGATGCTCGGCCTCCTCGTCATGGCGGCGGTATTCTGGATATTCCTGCGCGCTCGCCGGGAGAAGCGGAAGTCTGCCCTAAGGCGGGCACTCAACGTGTTGGGAATCATCACTGCTGTCGCGGTCTTGCTAGCGAGCGGAACGCTGAGGTTCTTGGTCCCGGCAGCCGGCGACATATCTGTGACCGGTCGAGTGGAGGGATATTCGGAAGCCTGGCGAATCATTGTGCAGAACCCGTTTTTAGGGAAGGATGCGTCCTATGAGTGGGATCCGCTCGCACGACCCCATTTTATCGGGTTGCTTTTTGCTGCCGACTACGGCGTCGTCGCAGGCATCTTTATTGCGTGGTTGATCTTTGTCACCGCAGGCATTATCGCAGTTCGGGTTGGAATGAATCGGCGTGTTCCCACGCCGGACGCATTCTTGGTATCGATGGCTTTTGGAATCACGGCTGGAATTGCCGCAACGAATAACTTTGCCGGCCCGTTGCTCTTTGGAGCCATTCTGGGTCACTTGGTGATCATGGGCGGCTCTGAGCAATTCCTGTCCGACGGGCGCTCGCCATTGATGCCGAAGGAGAGTGCCTTTGGGTCGCAATTTCACCGGGATCATATGGTGATTTGATGGTTCATGGATCCTCTTGGCTAGGCTGGCCCGGGCGTGGCACCTCGAATGTAATCCAGTTGGCATGAGAAGTTCCTAGCAGGTGCGAATACTACCGGTGTAACTGTTGGGTATATGTTGGGAATAGTGCCAGAGGCAAGGGAAGGTTAGGTATGTCAGTATTACTTGCGCGGATCCTCGGTGTCTGTCGCTTCGGCGCCGCCTTCGTGCGCACCAAACTGGATCCGCTTGGTTATGCCAGGTCGCGTGGAGTTCAGCTCGGCGCGGATGTCCATTTCTATGGGATGAAGCCAGGAATGTTCAGCACTGAGCCCTGGTTGATTCGAATCGGATCCCACGTGCATATCACCAGCGGATGCCAGTTCGTGACGCACGATGGCGGGACCCTTGCGTTGCGGCATTTGAACCCGACTCTTGAGATCACTGCTCCCATCGTGGTCGGCGACTATGTCTACATCGGGATGAACTCCACGGTACTTCCTGGTGTCACGATCGGCGACAACGTTGTGATCGGAACCGGAAGCGTGGTCACGAAGGATATTCCTTCGGGAAGTGTCGCGGCCGGCGTCCCTGCACGGGTGATCAAGCCGCTGAGGCAGTATTACGAGGAACTCACGGAACGTTCGCTTGGAATCGGCCATCTGGGGGCGGTCGAGAAGGAGAGAGCGCTCCGGGCGATATTTGCAGACTTCATAAGCGCGGAGAGGTACAAAAGATAGGGCTGCGGTCGCGGACTCGCCCGGCGGGTGTGACAGGCCGGACCGCCTCTTCACGGATCGCGGGGTCGACGAAGCGTTCGTATTTTCGGCCAAAGCTCGAGGGCCAAGTATACGATGGCATGGCCTGGCTACGGATCTGAACGGTGGGTTTTGCCTTGAGTTGGCTCGCTATAGCCTGAGTTGGACGTCGTCGGGTGGCAGAACGTATTTCAGGTCATAGAGAACGTGGCTAGGGCGCCCAAAGGTGTGAATGAGTCCCGAGCCCATTTCGCGGAACTGCCGATGTGCCACGGCCAGGACAATCCCGTCGTAGCAGCCTTCATCCGGCTTGTCGAGGAGTTCGACTCCGTACTCGCGACGGGCCTCCTCCGGGTCGGCCCAGGGGTCGAAGACGTCCACCGCAATGCCGAACTCCTCCAATTCGTGGATGATGTCGATCACGCGCGAGTTGCGAAGGTCAGGCGTATTCTCCTTGAAGGTCAGACCCAGAATCAGCACGCGGGCCACTCCGACCGCGATCCCCTCTTTCGTCATGCGCTTGACCAACTGGGCCGCGACGTACGCTCCCATCGCGTCGTTCAGGCGACGTCCCGCGAGAATGATCTCGGGGTGGTAACCGACGGACTGTGCTTTGTGAGTCAGGTAGTAGGGGTCAACCCCTATGCAGTGGCCGCCGACGAGGCCGGGTCGGAAGGGTAGAAAGTTCCACTTCGTTCCCGCGGCCTGCAGCACCGCTTCAGTGTCGATCCCCAGCTTGTTGAAGAGCATGGCAAGCTCATTTATGAGCGCGATGTTCACGTCGCGCTGGGTGTTCTCGATGACCTTCGCGGCCTCGGCTACCCGGATGGAGGGCGCCTTGTGCGTGCCTGCTGACACAATGGAGCTGTACAGGTCGTCGACGAAGTCGGCTGCCTCAGGCGTCGAGCCGGACGTAACCTTGAGGATGGTGGGGAGGCGGTGTTCCTTGTCGCCGGGATTGATGCGCTCCGGCGAATAGCCGACGAAGAAGTCGACATTGAACGTCAGCCCGGAGGTCTCCTCCAGGATCGGGACGCATTCATCCTCCGTGGCACCAGGGTAGACAGTCGACTCGAAGATGACGACGCCGCCCCTGACCAGATGACGTCCGATGGTGCGGGTTGCGGACAGCACAGGGGTCAGATCGGGCTGCTTTTGCTGATCGATCGGGGTAGGCGCGGTAACAATGAAGACGTCAGCACCGTCCAAACAGACCTCTTCACTCGAAAACGTCAGGTCCGCAACCGATAGCTCGGCGTCGTCCACCTCGAGGGTCCGGTCGTGTCCTGCGGTTAGCTCGGCGATGCGGCGGCGACTGATGTCGTACCCGATCACCGACCGCTTCTTGCCGAACTCGACGGCAAGTGGAAGGCCCACATAACCGAGACCCACAACTGCGACGCGCGCCTCATCGAGGTTCATCGGTCCTGACCCTTCATCCACTCGATTGTGGCCGCCAGTCCATGCTCCAGAGACACCGGCACTACGTGACCGAATAGCTCCTTCACTCGGCCACAGTCCGCCTGTGACGCCTTCACGTCGCCCACGCGAGGCTCGGAGAACTCGCGGGCCACCGGGTGGCCAAGCTGCCTCTCGATGCGGTCAAGCAGTTCGATCAAACTCGTATTGGTTTCGAAGGCCAAGTTCACCGGATCGGTGCTTGTCACGCATCGCTCGGCGGCCTCGAGCAGGACCGAGCACACTGTCTCTACGAACGTGAAGTCACGAGACTGGGTGCCGTCCCCGTGCACGGTGGCTGGACGCCCATGCAACGCCGCGTCGAGGAACTTCGGGATGACGGCCGCATAGTCATGGTCTGCAGCCTGTCCCGGCCCATAGACGTTGAAGAACCGGAATGCCATGGTGGGCAGGCCGTACGAGAACTGATAGGCGAGGGCGTATCCCTCCGTTGCCTGCTTGCTGACGGCATAAGGGCTCATTGGACGGGTGTAGTCGAACTCGTTTTTCGGAAGCTTCGGATTCGCCCCGTATACAGAGCTCGACGATGCAACTGAGAGGTGTCGCACATTCGTCTCACGCGCCGCCTCGAGAACATTCAAGGTCCCGGTGGCATTGGCCTCGTGGGACGCCCGCGGGTTCGCCACCGACCGAGGGACGCTGGGTATGGCACCTAGGTGCACCGCAGCGTCGGCGCCACTCATGGCCTTCACGACGGCGGGATAGTCGAGGATCGTCGCCTGCACCAAATCGACATTCAGACCGAGAAGGTTCGAGCGACGCCCCGTGCTGAGGTCGTCGAGGACGCGAACGCTATGCCCCCCGGATAGCGCGATACGCGCCAGGTTGGATCCGATGAAGCCGGCGCCCCCAGTGATCAGCAGTTGCATCTCGCTCAATCCCGTAGGTGTCTTTGACTAGGCGCGCATCGATTAACGGCCCCCCGCATACTAGCTGGCTACGACCTTCATCTCGCGCCGAGGGCGCCCGGCAAGACCTGACGACCGGCGGGGGAGGGATCAGGAGGGCGGGCGGCTAAGAAGTTCGGGTTGGCCACGACCGGTATAGAGGTTCGAGGTCCGCGTCAACAGTTAGGTGACCGGTCCACCAAGCCTTAATCTGGGGGCAACGGACGGTGCGTCTGCCACCAATCAGGTCGGTCGATGATTCCGTGCGGGATGTGAGGTCGCGGGTTGACAAGGAGAGCCATGGACGTCCATTACCGCCTTCAAGACTGCGACCCGGCCGGCGTAGCACGGTATGCAACTTCTTCCGCTGCCTTGTGCCAGTACCTGGCTTCACGCCCTCCTGCAGACCATGACTGGATCCACAGCCATGCGTGAAGCCCCCAGCGGTTTGATGCGTGGGCCACGAGTGCTGCTCGTTTCCCCGATCCCGCCCCCGTACGGTGGAATCGCACGTTGGACGCGAACGATGATGGATATGGACCCGGACTGTGTGGGCGCGGAGCTGATCCTGATCAACACTGCACATCGCAAACAGCGCTCGGAGGAAACCCCACTCGCCTCTCGCGTCATCACAGGTGCCACTCAGTTCGGCCGGGTACTTGCTCAGTTCGTGAAGCACCTGGCTCTTGGAGGACGCCCGGCATGCGTCCATATCAATAGCTCGGGCAGTTTGGGGTTGGTAAGAGACCTCACGGTGTTGGCACTGTGTCGGTTGCTCGGGTTGCGCTCGGCTCTCCACCTGCGATTCGGACGCACTTCAAAGTTGCTTCAGGAGCAACGGGCAGGGATTGAGGCGCGCCTCCTGCTTCGAGCCCTCAAGCTGGCCAGCACGACCATCAGCATCGATTCTGGTACCTACACCGCCGTGACCGCTGAGATCGGCCAGGAACGGTCAGTCCTCATTCCCAACTTCATCAACACCGCCGACTACGTCCCACGATTCGAGCGGCGAAGCAAGACGGTGCTGTACCTCGGCTCTGTGACCCACCTCAAGGGGGTTGATGAGCTTCTCGCCGCTTGGAATTCGCTCGGCATCGAGGGATGGACCCTTCGCCTTGTGGGACCTGTGTCACAAGTAATGAAGGAAGCGATTGGCAAGTGCGATGGGGGTCAGTCAATCCAAGTCCTCGGCCCTTCGGAACACCCCGAGGCCATGGCGTATATGTGCGATGCAGCTTTCATGGTTCTGCCAAGTCACACGGAGGGATTCCCTAACGTAGTTCTCGAAGCCATGGCAACCGGCACTCCGATCATCGCCTCCGCTGTGGGCGCTATCCCTCAGATGCTCGCGGATGGCGCGGGCATCGTCGTTCCGCCCTGCAACGTTGGCGTCTTGCAGGAGGCAATCCTTGAGTTCGTGACGCACGCTGAATCGCGGGTCGGTATGGCCAGGAGGGCGCACAATCGGGTCATGATGGAGTACTCCACTCAAGCCGTGTTGGCGCGGTATCGCCGTGTCTGGACGCCATGACACCGAGAGCGAAAAGCTCGCCGCAGCCCGAAGCGGCAACGCCAGCCGATTCAGGCACAGCACGCGGCAGGCGCTTGGCTCGGGGGATCGTCTCTTCGTTCGCAAGCCGGGGTGTGGCCGCCTTGGTGCCCTTGGTGATGATTCCGATCATGCTTCCGGCCTTGGGAGCCCCCACGTACGGCTCTTGGATGACTATCGCGTCTATCACCGCCATGCTAATTTGGGCGGACCTGGGGCTTGGTAGCGGGCTTTTGACGCGCCTATCAAGGCACTTGGCTAACAATGATCACCTTTCTGGGCGCCGCGACATCTTGGCCACGTACTCGATTGTTGGGCTCGTGGCCTGCGTCCTGAGTATCCTCACAGTCGTTTCTCCAATGTTTATGTCTTGGCCCAGGCTTCTCAACATATCTGAGTCATTTTCAGAGAGTGTGACTTCGATTGCGATTGTTTGCTTGTTGTGCTTTTTCTTCAACATGCCGCTCTCGCTTATCCAGCGCGTTCAGTACGCATCTGACCAAGTGAATAGTAGCAATCTGTTTACGTCTACGGGCCCCATCATCTCCCTTGCTCTTACACTTGGAGCAACGAGAGCTCAATTGCCGGCTGCCCTCATAGTAGGTTCAGCAACAGTTGGGCCACTCATTGCGAATGTCGGCGCGACTATCTGGTTCTTCGGTCACAATAAATTTCTGATCCCACGTTCGTCCGACAGGAAGGGTGCGGAGCCGCTGGCACTACTATCCCTGGGCGGACTGTATGTGCTCATAACGATGTCGTCTTCCCTCGCGATCAACTCGGACAGCCTGGTCATCGCGCACACGCTTGGACCAGCAGAGGTAGCGGCCTTTGCCGTCGCCGCGAGGGTGATGGCTGCCATGGGTCTTCTGATCAGCCTCGTTAACTTGCCCCTTTGGCCAGCCGCAGCGAACGCCCTCGCTCGGGGTGATACGGCTTGGGTCCGACGGACCACCCATCGAATGACGCTTGTTTCAGTCGTTTTTGTCGGGTGCTCGTCCCTAGTTATCATGATCATCTCGGAGCCGTTGATTGCTGCGCTCAGCAAGGGACTCGTCGGGCGTGATCTGGCGCTATTAGCCTGCCTAGGGGTTTGGTGGACGGTTGTGGCACTCACGTCGCCGCTGATGATGGTGCAGAATGCAGCTGGAGTGCTGGTGCCTCAGCTCGTTGGGTGGGTGGTCTTTCTCTTAGCGAGTCTTCCTCTGAAGGTGCTCGCTGTGTCTAGTCTCGGTCTGTATGCGGGACCTCTCGTCGGCGCTGTCTCCTACTCGGTGGTTGTACTTCCGTCCGCCCTGTGGGGCTACAAGCGGAGCATGCAGCTCGCGGAGCGGAAGAAGATCGACCAAGTGACATCGACGGTCGACATTTAGGCATCTCACCGCGGTAGTTCCAATGTGAATCGCAAGTGGGTGTGGTAGCTCTGCACTCTGGAGGTGGAGGGCTGTTGAGGTCGGCGGGCCATGAATCGTATGCGGTAGCGGCAACTGTGTCCGTTTGGGTTGCCGGCTCAGCTCGGCCACCCAAGCCCTGACGCGCGGTTCCACGGCAAACGTCCTAACCGGGGTGCGGCGGGCCTGCGGGATCAGTCGATGACCTGGCTGGCGCCGGCCGGTACATGGCCGATCGATTATTGAGCCACTGGCCGGTGATCGAGGACGTCAGGTTAGTGAGTCGAGGGCTGCGGACAACGCGTAGCCCTCTTCAACGGGTCGGCCCTGCCTGTTTCTTCTCAGAGTGGTGACCAGCACGGCAGCCACATCGACCATGAACGGATTCCGCAGCGCTGATGTCAAACCCGGGTTGTGAGTGGTCATCACCGCGTACTCACGAACCGTGCAAACCCAGCTAGTCGATGCGTGCCCAGCCGTCATGCACGCGAGCGCATGAGATTACTGGCTCAGGTGCGGAGTCGCTAGACTGAGCGAGAAATTTCTTCCACGATCAATAGGCGAGGCGATGGAACTTATCAACTACCTGCTGCGAATTCTGCGCAAGTACTGGATCAGCGTGGTAGCAGTCACTCTCGGAGGAATCCTCGCCGGCGGTCTGGTGTCGATCCTGACCACCCCGGTTTATAGCGCGTCCGCGTCGGTGATGTTCACCATCCCAAGCGCGGCTACCCCTGCCGAGCTGAGCTTGGGAGCGACTTACATGACCGCCCAAGTCAAGTCCTATGTGGAGCTTGCGAGGACACCGCTTGTTATCGATCCTGTAATCAAGCGGCTTGATCTGCGCGACAGCGCAGCGGCACTCGCCGGGCGAATCACCTCCACCAACCCCGCGGGGACTGCGATCGTCGCGGTTGCGGTCACAGGAACGGATGCCGCTCAGGTCGCCGCGATCGCCACTGAAGTCGCTCGAGAACTCATGATTGCGGTCGACGGATTAGCACCTCAGGGATCGACCGGCATCAAAGCGATCAAAGCCACCTTGGTCTCCCCGGCGAGCGTGCCGAGCACGCCTACGTCGCCGCTGGTGATTCAGAACCTAGCCATGGGGGCGATGCTTGGCCTCTTGCTCGCTGTCGGGCAAGCGGCGCTGAGAGATTATATCGGCCGCGGAACTGCGTCCAGTCCCAACGTTGAGCCGCAGGTCACCGAGCGGTCAAGGGCAGGCTTGTTCCCGCCGGCCGATCGAGCGGCGAAGGACGTTGGGGACGCCTACGATCAAGAAACCTATCGCGAGTCGCTCGAGGCGCTCCAGCGCTCGGTAGACGCCATCCTCGCTCGTTTAGGTTGAGGCTCCCCGCCATCCGGATTGAGCGAAAAATCTCCTCAGTACAAGTGAACTCAGCTCCTGGACGAATACGGCTCGCGGTGTGCGGCGCGCTACTGGCGTTGTACATCGGAGTGGTGTTGACCATTACGATGTGGCCAACCCAGCCGGACCAGGGGTACGCATCGTTGGTCGAGCGATTCATCGGGTTCCTGCATCGCAGCGGCGTTCCGGCGTGGTTCGGCTTCGGCGAGGTCGAGTTTGCCGCAAATATCGCGATGTTCGTGCCGCTCGGTTTCCTGCTCGCCCTGACCCTGTCAGAACGTGTGACCTGGCTCTCGATCCTGCTGTTGCCGGCCTTCTCCGGGGTGATCGAACTTACACAAGGGCAGTTCCTGACCGAGCGGTTTGCCACGGTGTCGGACGTAATGGCTAATACCTTCGGTGGCTACATCGGGGCGGTGCTGGCAATCGCGCTCCGCGCGGTTGTTCATGAACGGGACCGACTGGTAGTGGCGAAAGCGCTGGTAGACGTTTCTGGACACTCATGGGAAGCGCGGGGTCGCCAGTAACAATCGCCCCTCTGCCCCCGCGGCATTTTCGCGGCGATTCGACCGGCTTCGGCGCCAGGTCAGCTACCGCAGCGGCCGTCTTGGACGGACACCTTGGTGGGGTGGACCATCGGGGTAGTGCGCACCGCGACCGGGCCGAAGTCGGAAGCGTCGCCCTTGAACTCCATCGCCACCGTGACCGATTCGCCAGGGCCGTGGTTGGTCATGAGCGAGGGGACTGGACGGCCGAGGTCCTTTAGGTTGCTGGGTCGCCATCTCCACGTCGGCTTTTTGTACTGCACGTCGGTGACGGTGGTGCCCGGAGGGCCATATACGAAGATTTGGGTCCGGTAGATACCTGTTGGCAGCCCCTTCCTTGTGATCCCCCTTACGTACTCCGGCAGTTTCGCTTCGGCAGCCTTGGAGATGTCCAGATGCACACTTACTTTTGCTCGGAACGTGGTGACGCCAGCGGAGCAGGTGGCCGTGATCTTCGCGGCGGTCTTTACGTAGTAGTCAATTTTGGACCCCAGCGAACCATCCCTGAAGTAGACGCCTATCACGGTTTCCTCGACGTTCGAAGTTGGCAGCACGCCGCCGAGCCGCATCGACGACACCACCCGTTGGACGCTTTCGTCAGCGCTCCAGAACAGAATGCTGCCTGTCTCGATCCCGTCCTGCACGGCTGTTGCCATTTTCGCGAGATCGAAAGCTCCCGTAGCTACCCGCTCGAACACCTTGGCTGCGAGCACCTTGAAAATCTTGTCCGCAACCCTTTGATCGGGGATGGCGTACACCTGGCTGAGCACCACCGAGACGACGTTGTCAGACGTGATCTTGCCCCAGCCGGGCACCTTCACCGGCCCGGTGGCAACGAGAACGCGGGCGAGCGCGAGCGGATCGACCGAGATGACACCATCGATTTGGGACTTCTGGATATCCCGCTGCCACAGCGCCGTCATCAAACGCGCTGCTGTCGGAAAGTCAGGCCGCCCCGGAGTGTTATTGAAGTGGATGGTAAGTGGCTCGCCGTAAAGGTCGATAGCCGATTGGTCGATCTTCACGTCCGGTGCGCCGCGCTTGAAATTGAGGCTGTCCGCCTGAGCCACGATCGAAACTTTGCCGCTTGCAGTTACCCGAATGAGGGACTGCGAGGCGGCGCTCCCCCCGAGCGGAAGAGTCTCGGCGTTGCTTTGGGCGACCAGAAGGTACTGGCGCTCACCCTCGGCGCCCAGCATGCCGGGCACAACCTGCAGGATCGGCGCGGCCGCGTCCAGCACGTCACCAACCTGTGCGACCCCGGAACGCACCTGGTCGATCAGGGTGGCGTCATCGAGTTCGGCCATCTGCGCCTGCAGATCCCGCGCGCGGCCCGCCGCGGCCTGCATCACAGGGACGACGCGGCCCAACATCGGAGTACCGTCATCGCGGCTGAGCGCGTCAAGGGCCGGCAACGCCAGGTTGGAGGTCATCAACTGCAACGATTCCGCTGCCAGCCGCACAGCGCGCAGGTTGTCGCCGGCCCAAGGGAGGCCTTCGGCAACTCTCCACACCGGATCGTTGCTCGCAGCGACGGCCGAATCAGCTCGCCGGGCCAAGGTGTGCAAGCCTCGCGTGACGTCGCCGCCCGACCGGAGCTGGACCAGTGTGACCTGACTGGCCTCGAGCTCGCCTTTGACGATGAGCACTCGACTCCCGAGCCAGCCCGCCACTCCGAGCGCCGCAGCGGCTGCCACAACTACCACGACCCAAGGCCACCTTCGGCGGCGTGGGCGCGACACTGGCCCGCGCGCTGGGGAGCGAGCTGACGCGGAGCTATTAGGGGATGGGTCGGCGGGGGTCACGGACCCACAATACAGAGCGGGGCGCGACGCCTCGCGATTCGTGCCTCGGCCGACGTGGCCGTCAAATGGCGTGGATCTGGCCGATTGCACCACAATTGAAGCATGCGGCGGGAGCCCCATCGCTCGGCGGCCATCAGCTACAAGGGTTTGGTGACAGGGCTGGGTGGGAAGTCGTCAGCTTGTAGGATGACTGCGTGACCCCGGTGCCGGAAAAGCGCAGTAATGGGCGCCCGGCTGCTGGCGGAGGGCGACGACTGCAAGCGACTCTTCAGCGGAGCATGCTTCTCGGATTAGTCCATCGAATGGGTTTCGCGTCGGCGCTCGACGCCGTCCGAATAGTCCGCAGCGGCGTTGTCGACGTTCCCTATTACGAGGCCCAGACCGGACGAAGTTTCCGCGGGCCACTGGCGGTGGCCACGCACTATCTCTCCGCTGCGGGAACCGGCTTGTCCGTCCATCCTCTGTTCGAACCTTCCTTCACCGAGCGCAGCCCGGCCGTGGAGGCAGGGGATCCACTGTTGAGGTACCTGACTCAGAGGTCGTTGTTCTCAAAAGTGGCGCCACATCCGCTGTTCGACCTGTCGGCAGCCCGGAGGGCACTACTGGCGTCCGCTGCCCCGAGCAGCGGCGGTCCCTGGCTGGCCTGGGTTCGCTCGGCCACCGAGAAAACACCGGTGCCGGTGCCTGCTGGAGTGGAGCCGATTCTGTGGGGCGATCTGCGTGAGTCGTTGATTCAGGCAAGCACCCAGTGGCGAGCGGGAGCCGGCCAGGCACCTCCCGTCGACTGGGGCTCGGCCGCTTCAGGAGTGCGCCGACCTGGTAGCTCGAGCATCGTGACTGTGGTCCCGGACGGGGGTCTGGCCGGTGTCGTAGGCTGGCTGGCAATGCTGCGCGGCCAAGGCGAGCGGCAGCTTGTGTTCGCGGGGGAAATTTCGCGCGCCCAATTCAGCTACCTGTCAGTGCTGGCGCGTTCCCGTCCCGTGCTCCTGGTTCATGTTGCGGGTGAGGCGACGGCCTCGCTGTGGAACCGAGGCGCGTTGGTCAGCTGGGGAGAAAAGCTCGTCTTTGTTGCACCTGAGGCGCGGCTTGGCTCGGCGGCGTTCGACAAGCTCATGGCGGGCCTGGACGAATCCGGTACGGCGATCGCCCAGCCGCTGAACATGAGATCCGACCTGACCGTGCAGAGCGCTGGCGCCTACTTCCCGCCCGACGACGTGGTGCCGAGCCGGTTGCTCACGGGGCACCCACCCGAGGACGCGGAGCGGATGGGGCATGCCGAGCTCGCCGCGGCACTCTCCGCGGTTGTGGCAATTCGAGCTGATGCCTTCCTTGCGCTCCGCGGCTTCGACTCAGCATTTGCCAACGACCTGGCCGAGGTGGACCTGAGTCGTCGTGCCAAGGACGCCGGGTTCGGCAACGCGGTCCTCGTCCCCGACGCGCGCGTCACGGTTCGCGGCCGCGAGGGGACGGGCTTCACCAGTGACATGGCTGCGTCAGCCAGGCTGCTTCAGCAGCGTTGGGCCTTGCCACCAGCAGGATCGGCGAAATGCCTTCGCTCGGCGGGCTTTGCGGCCCCCACACATCGTGGCAGGCTCCTCGGTGGCAACCCGGCTGATGGTTCCGCAGCCTATGTCCAGGAACCCGACCTAGTCTGGCTCCGTCCGGCTTCAGGGAAGGTCCCCATCCTCCGCTGGACGATCGACACGGCAGTGACCGGTGGCCGGTGGGCGGCGGGCTGGGGTGACTGGCATTTCGCGAACTCACTGGCCAGCGCGCTGCGCCGGCTCGGGCAAGTGGTGGCGGTCGATCCGCGGCAGGCGCGTGAGAGGCCGACCCGCCGCCACGACGATGTTGTGCTGATGCTGCGCGGCCTCGACAAGCGGAACCCGGCGCAGGGGCAGGTCAACCTGTTGTGGGTTATCTCTCACCCCGACCAGGTCGATGCGGCGGAAGCCCGCTCCTACGATCGTGTCTTCTCAGCGTCTAGCACTTGGGCTGCTTCCAGGTCCGCGGAGTGGGGCGTTCCGATCGAGCCGCTGCTGCAATGTACGGACATCGACTTCTTCCATCCGGGCCGGGCCGTCCTGGAACCCACCTCGCGCACCGTCTTCGTGGGCAACGCCCGTCGTGGCATGCACCGGCCCTTGGTCGAACAAGCCTTGGCCACAGGGGCAGACGTCGACATTTACGGCACGGGGTGGGAAGGCACCGCGGCGGCCAGCCATCTGGTGGCCACGACCGTGGCGAATAATGAGGTTGGCCGCATCTACGCCGAAGCCGGGGTGGTGCTCAACGACCACTGGGAGGACATGCGTCTGGCAGGCTTCATCTCGAATCGTCTCTTCGACGCGGTAGCGTGCGGCGCGCGGGTACTCAGCGACCAGATTGAGGGGGCTGCGGACCTCTTTGGTGATGCCGTGCAATTCTCCAGCACTGCCGAAGAGACCCGAAGGCTGCTGACCCAGCCACTCGACGAGAATTGGCCCGACGCCGAGCGGCGCGGCACGATTGCCCGCACCGTCATTGATCGGCATTCCTTTGACAAGCGCGCGCAGCTTCTGCTCGACCGGGCGATCGAGGCACTCGATCAACCCCGATCCGCGGCGACCGTGTAAAGCGATGGTCGAGGGTTGCCAAGGTCCTGACACGGCTCGGCACGGGTGGAGCGGAACAATTGATACAGTGCAGGCGCGAGCGACCCCCCGGTTACGCGCCCGACGTAGTCCTCTAGGAGTGATCGACGGATGAACAGACTGATGAAGGTAGCCAGGCCGCTCGTGTTGGGGCTTGCAGTGACTGCCTCGCTTCTGGCTGCGCCCGGTGGCAGCGCCCAAGCTGTGGCGCCCGCCGTCGTTCCAGTGGCTCCTCAGGTTGTGATTCCGCTACCCGCGCCGACCGATGCCAACACTGATACGGGGTCGGGCATGTGGGTTGGTCCGGTCGCGTATGGTGCGGGGGGCGGCCTTTACGTCGACTTCTCGAAGAGTGTAACCGTGAAGAACCGGAAGGTGCAGTTCCAGCGCTGGGACGGTGTCACCGGCAAGTGGGCCGCAGTCGGCAAGTACGTCAAGATGAGCTCCGCGGGGGTGGCAGTTCTCAAGGCCATGCCATCCTTGAGCATCAGCTACCGGGCCCTCGCGTTGCAGACCAAGTACAAGAAGAAGGTCAAGCTTGCCACCCCGAGCAAGGTGGCAGTTTCGGGCTGGACCCAGGTGAGGAACTACTTCGACGGCAACGCAGCCTTCGACGCGGAATGGACCACGCGAAATGATGGTCGCTTCGACGCCAAGGGCAGGTCCTGCTCGGCTCCAAATCCGCTGAACCGCGTTGTCTCAGGCGGAACCGTGAGCCTGCTTGTGAGCAAGGAGTACAACGCCACGACGAAGGCGAAGGCGAAGGCTGCCTGTGATCGGAGCATCCGTGCCACCCGGACCTACAGCTCGAAGCAGAAGAAGAGCCTGATCAAGAAGACCCCGATCTACCGCAACGCGATGATGAGCACGGACCGCAAATACTCGGCCAAGACCTGCATCGTGGCAGCCAGGATCAGATTCCCGAAGAACGTCGGCATGCACTCCGGTGTGTGGCTGCAGTCGGGCGCCGGGTCCGAGATCGACATGATCGAGTCCTACGGCTACGGCAAGGGCGTCACCAATGTCGTCCACCTCAACGGCCACGAGTACAAGCTCAAGTCACTCAAGATGAAGAGCAAGAAGTGGTGGAGCCAGTACCACGTCTTCTCGGTCGAGTGGACGCTGACCCGCGTGACGTTCCGGATTGACGGTGCCGTCACAGCGAGCAAGGCGCTGCGCACGCCGAACACCAACTACTTCCTGGTGATGAGCAACCTGAGCTCCGACTGGGAGCTCGGCAAGATAAAGGACAGCCAGCTCAAGTCGGCAAGAATGAGTGTCGACTGGGTGAAGGTGTGGGCAACCAAGTAGCCGGCGTGGTCGGCGTGAGGCTATTCGCTGCCCTGGCGACGGTGGGCGTGCTGGCGGCGTCCGCGTGTACCGCGGTGGCGCCAGCTGCGCCGCAGCCCGCCTCGAGCACCCCGACAGTGGCCGGCACCGCCGTGACGCCGAGTGTCACGCCAACGCCAACGCCGACGCCAACGCCGACGCCAACGTCGACTTCGGGCACACCCGCCCCACAGGGGAAGGTTTCCGTCGACAACGGAGCTTCGCTCACGATGAACCCTGTCGACTACGGCGGCACCCAAGTAGTCATCGCCATGTTCGGCACCCCGGTCCCCGGTCGGCCAGTCTCGCTGCAGCGAGAGGTCGCTTCCAGCTGGGAGGAAGTGGCCACCGCCCAACAGGACAAGCGGGGGCGGGTGGAGATGCTCGCGCCAACAGGCGCGGGAACCTACCGGGCAGTTGCGCGCGAAGGCAGGTTCGCGGGCAAGGCTCGCCAGGCAGTCGCAACGCCCAGCGCCAGCGCTGCAGGACAGTGGCGCAGCAGGTTGTCATCCGACTTCTCGGGATCGGCGTTGGCAAAGCCTTGGGACCATCGGAACCTGGCCAACTACCAGGCCGGCGGTCGGCAATGTTCGGCAGGCTACGCGTCGAACGTCAAGCTCGACGGCGGCAAGCTGGTTCTGTCAATGACCAGGGAAACCAGCGCCGCCAATATCGCCAAGGCCAAGGCCGCGGGGTGCACGAAGGGCGAGTACTACCGCAACGCGATGGTGAGCACCGAAGGGCGCTTCGGCGTCCGGACGGGGTTGGTGGCTGCACGGGTGAAGTTCGCCGAAGGCCAGGGAATGCATGGTGCTGTCTGGCTGCAGTCCCACGTCTTCTCGGAGATCGACTTCGTGGAGTCCTACGGTTACGGCAAAGGTCTCACCAGCGTCGTCCATGTGAATCAGAAGCGATACCCGGTGAAGGGTTCGGACGCCTATGTGAACGCCACGGCGGTGAAGGACCGGGACTGGTGGAAGCGGTACCACGTCTACTCGGTGGAATGGGATCGCAATCAGCTGGTCTTCCGGATTGACGGCACAGAAACCCAACGCTTCTCAAGGCGCACGCCGAACACCACCTATTTCCTGGTGATCAGCCAGCTGAGTTCCGACTGGGAACTGAAGCGCTTGAGGAACCCGATCAGACGGGCCGAGGGAGTGCAGAGCACCAAGCTGCCACAGTCGATGTTGGTTGATTGGGTGAAAGTGTGGACCCCGACCTGACACAGTCGTCAGGCATGAGCACGAAGGAGCGAAGGTGTACGTCGCACGCCGGCTGGGAACAGTTCTCGGCCTAGCCTTCATGGCTGCATGTGTGCTGCTCCAGCCCGTGATCGTTCCGAACGTCGCAGCGGCGTCGGTGAGCCTCCCGAAGGTGAGTGAGTACACCGAGGTCACTTTCGAATGGGACGGCTCCGAGATCATCGGTGGCGGCTGGAGGGTCAGGCATGTGGCTGCGTATACCGACGCGGGAGTGCTGGTCAACCGTCGACGGCAGGCGGAGTACAACCCGCCGTTGGGCAAGAACGTGGAGGTTGTCGAGGTCGGACGCGGCAACAAAGCGATCAAGATCACCACCCGCCGTCACTGCACGACCGAGTGGACCTCGCCGCTGATTGCCGGATACAAGCGAACGCTGGGGCAGAACGAGTACAAGAAGGTATGCCCACGCGGGCTGAAAACGCGGTACTCGACAGGGCGAATCGATTCCGTCAACGACAAGTCGGTCACGGTGGGATCCTTCACCACTGCTCGCGCGAAACTGCCAACGAACGGTGTCGCCGGTACGAGG
>Ga0366803_1015_pt1 | contig 32950 bp, 30 predicted proteins | sample BONcelN113001F14_FD_207030 | JGI IMG/M metagenome (GOLD analysis project Ga0366803, IMG submission 207030) | Enriched cells from coal bed in the Powder River Basin, Montana, United States - BONCAT cells N11 rep3 HSBNCT.N11.300.1.F14 ... | reverse complement strand
GTGAGCAGGGTCGACATCGAGCGTCCCGGTGACACCTACACCGTCGACACGCTGCGAGACATCCGCAGGTTGCGCGGCTCGATGATGGACGTGTTCTTCATCACCGGCGCGGACGCGCTCAGCAAGATCCTCACCTGGAAGGGCGTGGACGAGCTCTTCGACCTCGCCCACTTCGTCGGAGTGTCGCGCCCTGGCGTACCGTTGGGGGAGAGCGACATCGCCCACCTGCCCGAGGACAAGGTCACCCTCCTCGAGGTGCCAGCCCTTTCCATCTCGTCCACCGCGTGCCGCGAGCGCGTCGCGCAGGGCCTTCCGCTGTGGTACCTGGTGCCCGACGGGATCGTCCAGTACATCGCCAAACGGGGGCTGTACCGCCCCAGAGGAGTCACGTGACTGCAACCGAGAACGCCCTGGAGATTGCCCGAATCGCCGCCCGCGCAGCCGTGGACAAGAAGGCCCTCGACCCGGTGGCCTTCGACGTCTCCGAGCGCCTGGCGATCACCGACATCTTCCTGATCGTCGCGGCAACCAACGAGCGCCAGGTCGGTGCCGTGGTCGACGGGATCGAGGAGGCCCTCCTGAAGGCCGGCGTGAAGACCGTCCGCCGCGAGGGTGACCGGGAGAAGCGCTGGGTGCTGCTCGACTTCCTCGACGTCGTCGTGCACGTCCAGCACACAGAGGAGCGGGCGCTGTACGCCCTGGAGCGTCTCTGGAAGGACTGCCCCCTCCTCGACCTTGGCAATCTGGACGTGGAGTCGGAGCCGGCCCCGGAATGACCGCGGGCAGCATCATCCTGCTGCGTCACGGTGTCACCGACTGGAACGACGGCGGACGCTTCCAGGGCCATGCCGACATTCCCCTGAATGACGCGGGACGTCGCCAGGCGACCGCCGCCGGTGAACTGTTGCGCGGCGCCGGCATCACGCGTGCGGTGACTTCGGACCTGTCACGTGCCGTGGAGACGGCTCGGCTCGTCACAGCTGGCTGGGACCTCGGCGTGCAGGCGGACGCGCGGCTGCGCGAGGTCGACGTCGGCTCGTGGGCAGGGATGAGCCTCGACGACATCGGCCGCGAGGAACCCGACTTCTGGCCGGCCCTGCGGGAAGGCCGCGACTTTCGTCGCTCGCCGACAGGGGAGAGCGCCACCGAGGCCGGGCAACGGGTGGCCCTAGCCATCCTGGATCATGCGGAGAGCGCTGACGATGAAGAGGTGCTGCTGGTCGTGGGTCACGGCTTGTCCCTGCGGGTGGGCGCCCTGCTGCTGATGGGCCTGGAGTATTCCCATGCCCGTCTCTTCGGTGGCCTTGTCAACTGCCAGTGGATGGTGCTGCGCCCCGGCGCGGACCACTGGCGCATGCTCTCCTACAACGTCGGCGGGAACGGCTGAGCAGCGCAAACCGGGGGGCCCGGCCCCACTCAGGCGAAACGCATCCTGGTGTAGGAGACCACTCGGACGGTGAGCTTCACCGTGCGGGTGGTGTAGATCCGCAGCTTTCCCCCGTCGCCCAGCGGGGCGGTGATGGTCAGCGTGCGCTTCCCCTTCGGGAGCGCCACCCGGACCGAGCTCGCCAGCGGGGATGACATGGCGCCGACGTACAGGCTGCCCTTGCCCCTGCCGCCGGTAACCGTTACGGCCAGTCGCACGTCGCGCAGCATCGCCACGTCTGCTGCCGGGACTGCTGTGGTGAGGACGCGCGGGTAGTGCCGCTTGCCCGCGAGATAAGTGCCGCTGCTCACCGTCTTCGGGATGGGAAGGGTGGTCCTGGTCGGGGTCGCCACCGGGTTCAGGTTGATCCGTCCGGCGAGGAGGTCAGCCCTTGTCGTGGTCGGGGTGTCGCTGCTGAACAGCTGGAGCTTGCCGCCGTAGGCGATGGTGAAGGCGAGGTGCTCGCGCCCGAGCACCTCCCAGGGCACCGAATCCATGCCTTTCGCCTTCACGTAACGAGCGAAGGATGCGGAGGTGTACTTCATCTTGATGCCGAAGCCGTCCGCACCGAGGCGGGCGGCGAGCCGGACGCGATCGAGCTTGATCGTGCCGTTGTCGAGGGCGAGGACGTACGCCTTCGGTGCATACTTCCGAATCACCGGGAGGGCGTCGGCCCAGTAGAACGTGAGGATGGAGGTCTGACGCAGCAGGCCCGCATCCCGAACCAGCCGGACCGCGCGTGACGCCCAGAGCCGCTTCCCTGAACGCGACTGGCCGGGGTAGCTCTTGATGTCGAGGGTCAATCGGACGTCGGTGTGGCCCGCGAGAATCGCAGCCAGTTCGCGGAACGTCGGGATGGGCACCACCATGGCGCCGGTCAGATCGGCGCACCTCACGCTCGCGACCTCGGCGATGGTCATCAGGTGGATGCTCCTCCCCGCTTTTGTGCACCGCGTAGGAAGGACGTCGTAGTGACTCATGACCCCTATGCCGTCGGCGGTGAACACGATGTCGGTCTCGATGCTGTCGAATCCCTCCGCCACGCTGTTGCGATAGGCAACCGCGGAGTTCTCCGGCCACTGCCCTGCGCCGCCCCGGTGCGAAAGGACCCCGAAGGTCGTCCCGGCGGCGTTGGTGACCGCCTTGCCATCGGTCCCGAGCGTCGTGGCCGGTGCGACGGGCCCACTGGTGAGCGCGAGCGCCATGGTGACGAGCACCGCCGAGGTGGCGCGGACTAGGTGCGTGAGTGCTGCCATGAGGTGTGCTTTCGGGATCGGGGGCAGTGCAACCATAAGTTGGTTTCGGTGTGATGGCACAGCCCTCGCGCGCCCAACAGCCGATTTCCTTGACCGGTGGTGCAGGGCTGCTGGGCAGGGCTGCACGTCCGCGACCCGGCCGGCTCCCTCCCTTCACCTAAGGTCAGGGCATGGTCATCGAGCTGGATGTGAATGACGCCAGGCGCATCGTGGTCCGTGCCCAGGCGCTGGACGCCGAGCGCCCTACCGGACTGGTCGGCGTGGTGGAGCGGCTGACCCTGCTTCAGCTGGACCCGACGGCCGCCATAGCCCCCAGCGCGGACTTCGTCGCGTGGAGCCGTCTCGGCAACGGCTACCAACCCTCCCAGCTGGACGCCGCGGTGCGGTCCCGGCAGCTGTTCGAGCTGCACGCCTACATCCGTCCGATGTCACACCTGCCGGCGGTCCTGGGATCGTTGGCCGGTTGGCCGTTGCACCGCAGGCACCGCGAGTGGCTGGACGTCAACGACAGTTTTCGGCGCGACCTGCTGGCCGCCCTGAGAGAGCGCGGAGAGTCGCTGTCCCGCGACCTGCCGGACACCGCCACCGTCGGATGGCAGTCGACGGGGTGGACGCATGACCGCAACGTCACCCAGATGCTGGAGTTCCTCACCCTCAGCGGCGAGGTGGCCATCGCCGGACGCGTCGGGCGGCAACGCCTGTTCGACCTCGCCGAGCGGGTGTACCCGGCAGGGCTGGTGCTTCCGGACAAGGCGGAAGCCCTACGACAGCGGGAGGACCTGCGGCTTCGCGCGTCAGGCATAGTCCGGACGGGCGGCACCATCGTTCCCGGGGAGCCCTACCAGGCCGACAGCGCTGGCGTGCCTGCCGTCATCGCGGGCCTTCGCGGGCAGTGGCGGGTCGACCCTGAACAACTGGACCGGCCGTTCACCGGACGGACCGCGCTCCTCTCGCCGTTCGACCGGCTCGTCCACGACCGGGAGCGTGCCGAGCAGCTGTTCGGCTTCGAGTACGTCCTGGAGATGTACAAGCCCGCAGCGAAGCGACGGTGGGGTTATTACGCGCTGCCGATCCTTCACGGCGACCGGCTGGTGGGCAAGCTGGACGCCACGGCCGACCGCAAGGGAGGCCGGCTCCTGGTGCAGGCGGTGCACGAAGACGAGCCGTTCACCGCGGCCATCACTGAGGGTGTCGACGGTGAACTGCACGCTCTGGCGGAATGGCTGGGGCTCCAACTCGTCCGCTGACCGACGTGCACTCCGCGGTGATAGTCAGGCGAAGGCGGCGTCGATGGCCGCCTCGACGTGCAGGCGCGTTGTCGGGAACACCGGAAGGGCGCTGTCAGCCTGGCCGACCAGCAGTTCTAGCTCCGTGCACCCGAGGATGACGCCTCGGGCGCCGGCGTCGGCGAGCCTGCCAATGACCGCGCTCACCGCGTCCCGGGACGAGTCGAGAATCCGTCCCCGGCAGAGTTCGTCATAGATCACCCGATGCACCGCGGCGCGATCCGCGGCCTCCGGAACGGTGACCCGTAGGCCGTTACGCTCCAGCCGCTCGGTGTAGAAGGGCTGCTCCATGGTGAAGGCCGTCCCGAGCAGTCCGACGCTGTCGATCCCGGCCGCGCGGACGGCCGACGCGGTCGCGTCCGCCAGGTGCAGGAACGGGAGGGACGTGGCAGCCTCGATGGCGGGCGCCACCTTGTGCATCGTGTTCGTGCACAGCAGGAGGACTTCGGCGCCCCCGGCCTCCAGCGAGCGGGCGATGTCGGCGAGGAGTTCGCCGGCTGCGTCCCATTCGCCCGCGGTCTGCAGACGTTCGATGTCGGCGAAGTCGACGGAGGCGAGCAGGAGCCGGGCAGAGTGCAGGCCCCCGAGCCGGTCACGCACCAGCTCGTTGGCAAGGCGGTAGTACTGGGCCGTCGACTCCCACGACATGCCACCGATGAGGCCGATCACCTTCTGCGCGTGCATGGCCGCCTCACTTCACGACGTCGTCGGTGCTGGGACCCAATGGTGCCAGCCCCGATGCCACGGCTCCAGCCGCAAACGGGCCGGTACAAAGCGAAAAGTCGCCTTGACTGGGTGTCCACCCCAGTCAAAGCGACTTCATTCCGGTGGAGCTAACGAGATTCGAACTCGTGACCTCTTCCATGCCATGTGTGGAATGGGTGCCTTTGGGCGCTTCCGTGCCCGCTAATCGGACCTATGTCGCACGCTCACGACACTCACGTGCAGGGGGCGTTAGGCAGGGGATAGGCAGGGGGCCAAGCTGCATCGCGAGCCCCGATCTCTTGGTGACAGTCAACCGCGGGGCAGCCCGAAGGCGTTCGAGAGCTCCTCGACCGGGACGCCCGTTCAGGCGCGGGCGATGGCTTTAGCGAAGCGGCGACCCGAACCTTGCGCCTTATCTCACGCCAGATGGACCTAGCCCAGCCTAAGCGCGCAATCACCAGGCGCGCAGCCCAATCGAGACGGATCGCAGTTCAAGGACACCGTCGATCCCGCGTTTGTGTCCGCGAGGCACGGTGCTCAAGATCCGCCACGGCGGTACGGTCATTAGCGAACCCCGCAGGAGCGTTGCGCAGTGATGTGCAGGAAGTCGAGAGATGGCACGGACCACCAAGGAAGCGCAGCGAGCTGAGCTGCACAAGACAATCTGGCGGATCGCCAATGATCTTCGCGGCAGCGTGGACGGCTGGGACTTCAAGTCCTACGTGCTGGGCATGCTGTTCTACCGATTCGTTTCAGAGAACCTGACGGCCTACCTCAACAAGGCCGAGCGTGAGGCGGGCAATCCCGATTTCGACTACATCGACCTGCCTGACTCCCAGGCCGAGTTCGGCATGGACGACACGATCGCCGAAAAGGGGTTCTTCATCTTCCCTTCGGAGTTGTTCGTGAACGTCCGCGACCGGGCACCCCGCGACGCGAACCTGAACGAAACCCTCCAGCGGGTCTTCACCAACATCGAGGCGTCGGCAGTCGGCACGGCCAGCGAGGACGATCTGAAGGGCCTGTTCGACGATCTGGACGTCAACAGCAGCAAGCTCGGCAACACCGTCGCCCGGCGCAACGAGAAGCTGGTCAAGTTGCTGGACGCCATCGGTGACCTGCCGCTGGGCGATTTCGGTGACAACACGATCGATCTGTTCGGCGACGCCTACGAGTACCTGATGCAGATGTACGCGTCCCAGGCCGGCAAGTCGGGTGGCGAGTACTACACGCCCCAGGAGGTCTCCGAACTGCTGGCCCGCATCACCGTCGTCGGAAAGACCAGCGTCAACAAGGTCTACGACCCAGCCTGCGGCTCGGGTTCACTGCTGCTCAAGTTCGCCAAAGTTCTCGGCAAGGACAATGTCCGTCAGGGGTTCTTCGGCCAGGAGATCAACCTGACCACCTACAACCTCGCGCGGATCAACATGTTCCTGCACGACATCAACTTCGAAAACTTCAGCCTCGCCCACGGCGATACGTTGCACGACCCGGCCCACTGGGACGACGAGCCGTTCGAGGCCATCGTGTCCAACCCGCCCTACAGCATCAAATGGGACGGGGATGCGAACCCGCTACTGATCAACGACGAGCGCTTCGCGCCCGCGGGGGTCCTTGCGCCCAAGTCGAGGGCCGACCTGGCCTTCACCATGCACATGCTCTCGTGGCTGGCCGTCAACGGCACCGCAGCCATCGTCGAATTTCCCGGCGTGCTGTACCGAGGCGGCGCAGAGCAGAAGATCCGCAAGTACCTCATCGACAATAACTACGTCGACACCGTGATCCAGCTGCCGCCGGACCTGTTCTTCGGCACGACCATCGCCACCTGCATCATCGTGTTGAAGAAGTCCAAGACCGACAACGCTGTGCTGTTCATCAACGGCTCCGCGGAGTTCCAGCGGCAAGGCACCAGGAACAGGCTCACCGATGCCAACCGTGCCACCATCCTCGACGCATTCACGACCCGTAGGGACGCCGACTACTTCACCAAGCTGATCTCGAATCAGGACATCGCCGCCAACGGCTATAACATCGCGGTCTCCAGCTACGTCCAAGTCGAAGACACCCGCGAGGTGACCGACATCACAACGCTCAACGCCGAGATCGCCCGTATCGTTTCCCGGCAACAGGAACTGCGTGCCGCCATCGACGAGATCGTCGCCGATCTGGAGGGAGCGAAATGATCACTGCCATGCCCACGTGGGAAGGCTTTCTAGTGCCGTGCCTCAAAGGCTTGAGCGACGGAGCAATACGCGGCCGTCGCGAGATCGGCGATCTAGTGGCTGACGTTGTGGGGCTGAGCGGCGAGCAGCGGGCCGTCCTTCTTGGTTCCGGGCAGCCGATGTACGCGAACCGCATTGGCTGGGCGCTCTCTCAGCTTGCCCGGGTGGGAGCATTGGCAAGGCCGTCGCGCGGCAACTACCTGATTAGCGACGCGGGGAGGAAAGTTCTGGCCCAGTTCCCTCACGGCGTCACCGAGAACCAGCTTGATGCTCTCGGGGAGGACCCGAACTCTGCAATTAGGCCGTATGTCCCGTCCACTCGGATAATCGAGGCGAAACCGGTACCCGTAGTCGATGCAAGCACCCTCGATCCGACCGAGCAGATTGTGCAGGGCGTCGGCCGTATTCATGCGGCAGTGTCCAAAGAGCTTCTTGAGCGCCTCAAGGGCAGGGAACCTGCCTTTTTCGAGCAGGCCGTGGTCGATCTGCTTCTGGCCATGGGCTACGGGGGCGCGGGCGGGACTGGTGTGGCGACCCAGTTGGTAAACGATGGCGGGATCGACGGCGTGATCGATCAGGACGTCCTCGGCCTGAACAAGGTTTACATCCAGGCCAAGCGGTACGGCACTGGCAACTCGGTCGGCCGCCCTGAGCTGCAGGGCTTCGTTGGGGCGTTGAGCGGAAAGGCCGACCGGGGAGTGTTCATCACCACAAGCACCTTCAGCCTGGCCGCCCTGGAGTATGCCGAGCGCAACACCAACTCGCGGCTGATCCTGATCGACGGGAACCGGCTGACAGACCTCATGATTCGCTACGGCGTCGGTGTCCAGATCAAGGAGACGTTCCATGTCGTTGAACTCGATGAGGACTTCTTCGAATGAGCCGGATCGATGAGCTGATCGCCGAGTTGTGCCCCGACGGAGTAAAAATCAGAGCCCTCGGAGAGATTGCCGAACTGGTGCGCGGCAACGGGATGCCTAAAGCCGACCTTACCGACTCCGGCGTAGGGGCGATTCACTATGGCCAGATCTACACCCACTACGGCGCATGGACGACCACCACGCTCTCATGCGTTTCAACCGAGACTGCGGCCAGGCTCGCCACGGCCAACCCTGGGGACCTCATCATTACGAACACCAGCGAGAACATCGAAGACGTTGGTAAGGCTGTCGCTTGGCTTGGCGGACAACCCATTGTGACCGGTGGCCACGCGACCGTGATTCGACATCGAGAAGACCCCAAGTTCCTTTCGTACTGGTTCCAGACGGAGTCATTCGCCGCACAGAAGCGCGCTCTGGCGTCCGGAACCAAGGTCATCGACGTCTCCGCGCGCCAGCTCGCGAAGGCCCTGGTACCTGTGCCACCGCTGAAAGTGCAGCGGGAAATCGTCAGGATTCTCGACACTTTCAAGGAGCTGGAAGCGGAACTGGAAGCGGAACTGGAAGCCGAACTGGAAGCACGCCGTCGCCAGCACGAGCATTATCGAACCCAGATTCTGACCCCTGAACCGAGTTGGCGGGAAACGACATTGGGCGCGATCGCCGAGGTTTTCGACGGGCCGCACGCGACACCCAAAAAGACCTCCTCGGGCCCCTGGTACCTCAGCATCTCCTCGCTCAAGGACGGGCATGTGCACCTCGATGCGTCGGCCCACCTTGCTGCCGAGGACTTCCCCAGGTGGACTCGCCGAGTGGCGCCGGAGGTGGGAGACACGCTGTTTTCCTATGAAACCAGACTTGGTCAGGCCGGATATTGGGCTCGGTCGGACCCGGCAGCGCTAGGGCGCCGGATGGGGATACTGCGCCCGCACAAGTCGGAAATAGTGCCCAAGTTCTTGACCATCGCCTACCTAAGCCCGACCTTCCAGAGTCTTATTGAGTCGAGAACGGTTCGGGGATCTACTGTCGATCGCATCCCCATTGCTGACCTGTCCACATGGCCGATCTCGATTCCTCCGATGACTGAGCAACACCGGATAGTCACTTACCTCGACAAGATTGACACCCTCGTGAACGACATGAGCGTCAGCCTTCCCGCAGAGCTGGCCGCGCGACGGAGGCAGTATGAGTTCTACCGCGGCAGGCTGTTGACGTTCAAGAAGCTGGGCGTATGACCGAGGCGAGGGCCCGCAGGTACGATCCGATCGCGGTGAGTTCCGAGAGCACAGTGGTCGCTGAGTACGTCCCCGATCCCATGGCCGCGTCCGCCTACCAGTCCGAAGCGGAGCTGGAGCGGGAGCTGATCCGGCTGCTGCAGTCGCAGGCATACGAGTACCTGCCGATCACCTCAGAGGCCAACTTGGTCGCCAACCTGCGCACACAACTCGAAGCGCTGAACCACATCAGCTTCTCGGCGGCGGAGTGGGACCGGTTCTTCTCAGAGCGAATCTCGGGGGCGAGGGAAGGGACCGCGGAGAAGACCGTCAGGATTCAGGAAGATCACGTCCAGCTGTTGAAGCGCGACGACGGGTCGATGAAGAACATCACCCTGCTGGACAAGACGAACATCCACAACAACCGGTTGCAGGTCATCAACCAGTACGAGATTGACAAGGGCGAGGCCGGCGGCAAGTACGCCAACCGGTACGACGTCACAATCCTGGTGAACGGCCTACCGATGGTGCATGTGGAGTTGAAGCGGCGCGGGGTCGACATCCGGGAGGCGTTCAACCAGATCAACCGCTACCAGCGGGACAGCTTCTGGGCCGGGTCGGGTCTGTTCGAGTATGTGCAGTTGTTCGTGATCAGCAACGGCACGCTGACGAAGTACTACTCGAACACGACCCGCAACCAGCACATCAAGGAGGCGGCCGGTGCGAAGCGGGCGAAGAAGACGTCCAACAGTTTCGAATTCACTTCCTGGTGGGCGGACGCCACCAACAGGCCGATCCAGGACCTGACCGCGTTCGCACGGACGTTCTTCGCCAAGCACACCCTGTTGAACATCCTGACCCGGTATTGCGTGCTGACCGCTGACCGGATGCTGCTGGTCATGCGTCCGTACCAAATCGTGGGGACCGAGCAGATCATTCGCCGTGTCGAGATCGCGACCAACGCCAGGAAGCTGGGCACGGTCGCGGCGGGCGGCTATGTGTGGCACACCACCGGATCGGGCAAGACGCTGACGAGTTTCAAGGCTGCCCAGTTGGCCTCCAGCCTGCCAAGCGTGGACAAAGTGTTGTTCGTGGTGGATCGCAAGGACCTGGACTACCAGACCATGCGCGAGTACGACCGGTTCCAGAAGGGGGCGGCGAACTCCAACACCTCCACCGCAGTGCTGAAGAAGCAACTGGAGGACCCCGGAGCTCGGATCATCATCACCACGATCCAGAAGTTGGCCACGTTCATCAAGGCGAACGCTGGCCACCAGATCTACGGCGGGCACGTGGTGATCATCTTCGACGAGTGCCATCGCTCCCAGTTCGGTGACATGCACACCGCCATCACCCGAGCGTTCAAGCGGTACAACCTGTTTGGGTTCACCGGCACCCCGATCTTCGCCGTGAACGCCGGCGCCGGTGGCAACCCGAAGCTGAAGACCACCGAGCAGGCATTCGGCGACAAGCTGCACACCTACACCATCGTCGATGCGATCAGCGACAAGAACGTGCTGCCCTTCAGGATCGACTACGTCAACACGGTCAAGGTGGGCGAGGTTGCGGAGAAGCAGGTGCCGGCTATCGACACGGAGAAGGCGCTGATCGCGCCCCAACGCATCAGCGAGATCGTCGGCTACACCCGTGAGCACTTCGACCAGAAGACGAGGCGGGCCTCTGGCTACGTCTATTCAGCGGTTGCGAACGTGGCCGAAGTGGTGACCAGCAACCGGCGGGTCGACGAGTTCAAGCAGGAAAAGCGCCTACGTGGCTTCAACGCCATCTTCGCGACCGCCTCGATCGATGCCGCCCGGCGCTACTACAACGCGTTCTCCAGACAGCAGGAAGACCTCCCGCCGGACCGGCGGCTGAGGGTCGCCCTGATCTACTCCTACGGGGTCAACGATGCGGTCGAGGACGACCAGCTCGACGAGGAAGGTTTCGACACCGACTCCCTCAGCGATGATGCCCGCACCTTTCTTGAAGACGCGATCCAGGACTACAACGACCTGTTCGGCACCAGCTACGACACGAGCTCTGAGAAGTTCGAGAACTACTACAAGGACCTCTCGATGCGGCTCAAGAACCGCGAACTCGACCTGGTGATCGTGGTCAACATGTTCCTCACCGGTTTCGACGCCACCACCCTGAACACCCTGTTCGTGGACAAGAACCTGCGCGCCCACGGCCTCATCCAGGCGTTCTCGCGCACCAACCGGATCCTGAACTCGGTCAAGACCTACGGCAACGTCGTCAGCTTCCGCGACCTCGAACAACAGACCAACGACGCGATCGCCCTGTTCGGCAATAAGGACGCCCACGGGATCGTCCTGCTCAAGCCGTACAGCGACTACTACAGCGGCTATGCGTCCAAAGTCAGTGAGCTGCTGGCCAGGTTCCCGCTCGGTCCAGCGATCATCGGGGAGTCCTTGCAGAAGGAGTTCATCGCCCTGTTCGGGACCATCCTCCGCCTGGAGAACATCCTGACCGCCTTCGACGACTTCACCGGCAACCAACTCCTCACCGACCGGCAGAGCCAGGACTACCGCAGCATCTACCTCGACCTGTACGCCAAGTTCCGCAAGGACAAGGACGCCGACAAGGAGATCATCAACGACGACCTGGTCTTCGAGATCGAGCTGATCAAGCAGGTCGAGATCAACGTCGACTACATCCTCATGCTGGTCGAAAAGTACCGCGCAGAACTCGGCGACGGCGACGACACAGAGATCCGCGCCGAGATCACCCGAGCGGTGGACGCCAGCCCCACGCTGCGCAACAAGAAGGACCTCATCGAGGACTTCGTCGACAACATCTCCAACGACGGAGGTGTGGACGCGGAATGGCGAGCCTTCATCGCAGCCCGCCGAGAAGCCGAACTGGACGCCATTATCAACCAGGAGAACCTGCGCCCCGACCGGGCCAGAGCCTTCCTGGCGACCGCGTTCCGCGACGGCAGCATCGCGACAACCGGCACCGCTATCACCGAAGTCCTGCCACCCAGCTCACGCTTCGCCCCCGACGGCGGCCACGGCGAGAAGAAGCAGAGAGTGCTCGCCAAGCTCGGAGCGTTCTTCGAACGATTCTTTGGGCTCAGCTCTGGAGATCATCAGTAGTGGCCGACAGCCCTGTGTGCCAGCACTTGCCGAAACGAACTTCGAGCGCCATTAGCTGGACGCGACCTCGACCTGTTAAATACCCTCGACAAACGGACCGATTGCCGAAGATGGCACCGGCCTGATTATCGTCGTCTGGAGGACCCCTGCATCGGACCGACTGACCGCGCACGAGTTCGAGGGCCTCGGCTGGGTACTGTTCGGGCTCCGTGGCGCCTGCGAGCCCCGTGCCCGCAATCGATGCTGGACAACCACTTTCGATCCGAACTTCCTTAGCTATCGCCGCCCGCAGTTGCGAGCAGCCAATGCCGCTCGCTCTGCCGCGATCATCCGGGGCTACAGCGCGCTGCGCTGGCCACTGGGGACGTCGAGGCGGTGGTGCAGGTGGCCCGGGTTAGGTCAGAACGGTCCGAGATCACGAAACTGAGGCATCAGTCGCACGTCTCGTAGGGGGCAGTGGGCCGTGACGCAACCGTCGTTATGCTTCATCGACCGCGATGATTGCGACCGATCCGTGTATCCGAAGAAGAAATGGAAGCGCCTGGGTTGTCGAAGATCGATTAAGTCATTTTCGTCAGTGGTCCAAGAGGCCCTTCAGCCAATGGATGCGGGTCACCACTTCCGAGCCGGGGTCGCGTTCTAGTTCGAAGACAGCCTCACAGTGGTCGCACTCCTGTTCGCTCCATTCGAGCCTCGTGGCGCCGCCACAGTCCTGACACACGCCGACGGGGGTTCCGCAGTGGTCGCAGATGCCGCCGTCCCAATTATCGAAGGCAATGAACTCGCCGTAGCACTCGTTGCCGGGGCAGAGCTTCACGCCCAAGAATTTGGGCATCACACTGTCCCAGGGCTTGAGCTCGGCCAGCAGGAGGTCGAGCTCGGGATCGCTAAGCGTCGTCCCGAGGACCTGGGGCAGTTCACGTAGCTCGATCTTCGGATTGGCTGACGAGGCGGCGCGCGCCTTTGCTCCGCCACCGAACCCCTGATGGGAGTACATAATGCCCTGATTGACGCCCACATCGATACATTTTCCCACGAATGCATCGATCACGCCGATACCAACCGTCTTGGAGTACCTTTTCGCCTCCACGGCAATCTCAATCTGTGTGCCGCAGACCCGGCCGACGATGAACGCGTCAAGTTGCCGTGTGCGGCCGCTGGCGCCCTTGCGCTTTACGTTGTGCGCCACTTCGGCGGTCGGATCTATCGATGCGAGTGACCGCACCACGTCCTTCTCGTAAATCAGCCACTCGGCGTCCTGAGGGGCGAGAGGAGGGGGGCCGTCACGCTCGCTCTCGTCGTCTGACATGTCACGTTCAGCGATCACGCTGGGAGGCTACCGGCAGAGCTTCATGTCGGCACCCTCATTGGGCTTGATTGGTGGGCCGCAGCGAGCGAGGAGAAATCCATACCTCAAGCTCGTTAGCAGAGGTGCCCACGCACAGTGGCACAGCCGGATGTCTTCTTGAGCGTCTGAGTCAGTCGGTCCCACTGAGAGCTCTCGCGCACCTACGCCACCCGGCCGGAACGTCTTGGCGAGGCCACGCGATGAAGCCGAGATGAATTTGTGCGCCTGGGAGGATGGTTTCCACGGGCCCACACCGCCCAAGGAGAGCGCGCGGCCAAGTCATCCGACTCCGATTGCGGCCTCAACCTAAGCGCTTAGAGATCACGGAGTTCCCGCCAAGTTTCGCCATCCCAGAGCCATCCCAGTCGTGATCCTTCATGCACCACCCACAGGTGGGTGATCACGGGATCAATCGCTGGAGGCACCGAAGGTGCGCCGAATCCCTCGCTGGCCCACGGCGGCGCTTCGCGGCTGAGCGGACGTTCGATGTCAAATCGAGTGTCACCGTCGAGCCAGACGAACAGATGTCGCTCCTTCGCGCCAGAGTCCCGCAGCTTCGTTGGATTGTCTTTCCTCTTGCTTAGCTCCTCGGTGAGAAGGTTCAGCGCCTCATTGGCCCCGCTCACCGAGCCACCGCTGCCAAGCGTCGCGACGATTCGATGCACGTGGCGTGTTTGCGCGTGGTCCTGCACCGCAAATGCCCTCTCCACGCCAGCCTCGAGCAGCGTTCGATAGACAAGGGACATGGGGCCGTGTTCCATGAGGTGTACCGCGCCGACCTGACGCTCGAACCGCAACTCACCAGCCAATTCGAGGTGTACGAAAGCCGGGTGAACGCGTTGCAGGAAGGTCTTTAGGCGCTGCTGCGTATCGGGCGCAAACACGACCCAGCACGTCTGAAGCTCACCGTCGGGCGTCCCGGTCTTGCGCGACTCACCCAACGCATCACGACCGGCACGCTTGCGGCCGTCCGTTATGCGCGTCACCTCTACGGCGTGCCGTCCGTCGATCGAGCGGTAGTCGACGCCTCCTTCGTGATCAGCGTGCTTAAGCTTGACCCCCGCGACCTCCTCGACGATCCGCTTGGCCTCCCGCTCGTCGCGGCGCTCCTTGTTCATGCAACTCCCTTGGCTCCGTTCCGCATGTGACGTCGTCTGGGCGTGTCAGCCCTTAGCACGGCGTTGCATAGCATTGTCGACCCCAATCGAGGACCGGGGAAGGTGTCACACTGCTTCCCCCCTCGGACGTCATTCACGACTCAGACTGCGTCATGCGTCTTGTGACAAGAGGGGCGGACCGTCCCCGTTGCCTAGTTCGTTGATCCTGCGAGCCGCTTGGATCTGTTCATGGGGAGACTCTGTGGCGAGCATGGCGACACGGTCAGGGTCACTTCCAGCCCTGAGACGATTGGTCCCTGGAATCAACGTTCCGACAACAACGGACGCGGCGTTGGGGAGCAGGCGTCATCCGGTCAGCTTTGAGTTCAGGTCTGTCCAGGTAGCCACCCAAGTGACGCCTTGGGGAAGGCGCGACGGCGTAGTGCTGGAGAAGAGGTAGCGGCCGGCTAGCTAGCCAGGGCATTAGCTCTAGTACCGCAAGGCGATCGTCGACAAAGTGGCTCACGCCGAGCCGGCGGCACATGTTCGATTTGTTCTCGATGCGCCGCACGAAGTGGAGCTTGTCGGATGCGATCCCCGTCTGCTCGTGGAAGTCGTGGTACTCCATCCACTCCCTCGTGCGGCGCTCGATCTTTTCGCCAGCCTTGGAGACGACTAAGACGCGGCCGTCGAAGCGGGTGGGCCGTTCAGCAAGGCCAGCCGTGCAAGGCAGTTCTCGGACGGCCGGGTCTGGAGGTACCCGGCCGAGAACATGGACTCCTCCGAGTTGAGGGCGGATGCGGCATTCTCACCCGCCTGTCACCATCGTCGGAGCAACCCTGCTGCTGGTGCCACTCCTGCTCTACATCGACATCGCGTTCGGGCATTGGGTGCTCACGGTCCAGTAGGGGAGTACGCATTACGGCTCAACTATTGACGGAACGGATTCTGACCGGCCTACACTGGTTTTCCGTTGCTAGTCCGGTTCGTCTCCGATTGGAGGCCACATGTCCGATGTCGTTCCCGAGCTCCAGTCCGACCTCGCGTCAAAGTTCCTCGTGTACCTCCTGGACACCGCTCGGTACGACCAGCAAATGGTCGTTTCGTACGCGCGCCTGTTCCACGTGGGCGATCTCGGCCGTGACGTCGAATACCCCGCCGACATCCGCATCGAGTTCAACGATGCCTTGGTGGGACTGTTCGACGTCGGTGTGGCACGCAGCGCGCAACCCATCCCGGTCGAAGCGAGCCCGGAAGAAATCGGAGCCACCGCGTCCCTCACCTGGAACGCAATCGAAGAGTCGCCCCTGCCCTCGAAGGAATGGACTGGGCTCAGCGAAACGCTGGACGACCTGCTTCCCGGGCTCGTCGGGGTCTCACCAAGCTCTGTCAGCCGGTACCGCAGCGGGCAACGACCAACCCCGGATGCGGTAGCGGACCGGCTTCACACCATCGCCTTGATCATCACCGACCTGGCCGGCTCCTACAACGATTTTGGCATTCGGCGCTGGTTCACCCGGCCGCGCAAGCAGCTCGACGGCAGGGCGCCGGCCGACATTCTGACCGGCGAATGGGATCCGAACTCTGAGGATGTACGGCGGGTCCGTGACCTTGCCGGCTGGCTGACAGGGCAGTTGACGAATGATTCTGTTTCGGCACGCTGACGCCCGCTTCCCGTTCCTGTTCGACACACCCCGCCAGAGGGATGGTCGATGGAACCGGGAGAACGAAGGCCCCGTCCAATACCTGGCCGACACCGCCTACGGGGCATGGGCGGAGTACCTGCGTCATGAGGAGATCACCGACCCTGCCGACCTGGCCGGCCTGGCCCGTGCCCTTTGGGCGGTGGATGTCGACCTGAACACTGAGCAGGTGCTCGAGCCGACACTGCACCCTGCGGTGACCTTGGGTGACGAGTCGACATACCCGGCTTGCCAGGATGAGGCGGAACGTCTCGCGTTGGCTGGCGCAACCGCGTTGAAGGTGGCGTCGGCCGCACTGCTGCCCGGGTTGGCCGCCGGGCATCGGACATCAGGCGATCGGCTTGTCGACGGACCAGGTCGGGACGGGATGGCCTACGTCCTGTTCGGGCCCCGACCGGATGTGATCGGCTGGCTTGTGGTTGAGGCTGGCAGCCCGCCGGCCGAAGTCCTGCCCCGAGTTCGGCACCTGTAGTAGAAAGGTTCACCGCCCCGACCCCAGCCAAGTAGTCACAGATCGCGGTCGAGCATCGTTCGGACAGTGGCTAGGAATCGTCAGGCACTTGTGCGGGGCCTCTGCCCAGGTTCTGCCCGGTCCCGCCCGCAATTCCTCATGTGACCCACCTGGCCCGCCGGCCCACAGCGACCATTCCAGGTCACTCGTCGACCTGCACAGCATCAGCCGGTGTGCCTCCTGTGTCCGGCGGAAGGCCATCATGCAGGCTGGCTATCCGGTCTCGCCAAGGATCACCGAAATGACCGGCGCTGGATCTTGCGGCCCAACATGGAACCTGAGCTCCTGAAGGGCTCCGCCGCTATCCGTCAAGGTCGGTTTCCCCCATGCTGAACCGCAAGTCGCTGAAGCCGACCGCGTCAAACCAGGCGTTCCCGGCATCCATGATCGCCGTGTACGACTCGTCGTCGCCCCCGTCATCACCACTCGCCGCAACTTCGGCATCCAGGGACGTGACCGCTAGATCGAGGGCGGCCAGTTCGCTCGCACCCTTGCATGTGTCCTGCTCCTGAGCGTTCTCGGCACTTCGGACCATCTTCTGCGTCCCGTTGATCATCGACGCGTGGTCCGATTCGCCGCGTGACGCCTTTCTAGGTCCCAGGCGGACAGGGGGAGCCGGAAAGGGGTCTCTGCCATGACGGTCCGTGCGTGCACACAGCGAGCTGTGCCGGTGTCGACTCGGCCGGTGAGGCTGACGGGTTGGCGACAGTCACCGTAACGGTTGGGGACGGCGTCGGCGTGCATCCGCTGAACGCGTCCGTGAGAAGTGCTGCCGCGACGGCTGCCGTGGACCTGATCATCGTTTACCTTCGGATGCTGTTCATGTCTATGCCCGATCAGTGTGCCGTCGGGACCTAGTGAGTGTCAGGCCGGACGGTCAACTCACCCCCCCGCTGCACTGCTCCAAGTTCCTACGGTTAGTCGCCGGCGTCAGCTTTGGCGCCTTCGTACTCGTTGCGCCACGAGGAGGATCAAGGCGCCGACCACAACCGTGGAGAACACCTGGATCAGTACCTCCGGCCCGCCCGCGCCATTGCTTCGCGCGGCAGGGACCTCGCGCTGGTGGTTCGGGTGCCTTAGGTGAAGTTGGGTAGATCCGGGATCCATAGAATCGACGAAGCAGGCCGGTCCTGTGCCGATGGCAGACGTGAGGCGCGACGATCATCTTGGCTCATCGACGCGATGATGGCGGCCAGGCGTACGTTCTTGCGACCAGGCCGTCAACCGAGTCTACGGAAGTTTGCCCGGCGCCGGCGAGGTGTGAACGACGCTCGAAAACTGGTCAGTTTCGGCGAAAGTGTTCAGTTTTCGACCGTCGCCGACACGAGGCGTGTTCACCGCATCACCGACCAGCGTGTGGCTGTCTGATGAAGCTGGTGGGCGCTACGGATTGGTATCGGTCGAGTGTGGAATCCAGGTCCAGGAGCCTAATTCTGGACCGCCGGTTCGCTTGGTGAGTTCTGTCACCAAGACCGCGATTGGCACTCGTGACAGGTCGAACTCTTCACCGAGGAGCTCAAGAGCGATCGCGGCATCGTGGCGCCCGCACCTTCGGAACTGATCCGGCGAGAGGTCCAAGGTTCGAGCCAACACTAGGAGTGTCGCCACGGACGGCCTTACATCGATAGCACGGCTTCCGCGACCCCGAAGGCCACCGAGGGCCTCTTGGATCGTGCCCATGGCCAGGCCGGACTCTCGGGCAAGCTGCGCCGCCGACCAGCGCCTGAGGTGGCGGGCCGCGTCTATCAACACAGACTCTGGCGATGGGCTCATTTAGACCAAGGTAAGGGCCTGAAGCAAGGGGAGCGCGGTAACACGCGGAATCTGGTCCACCTTCGGACCATTCGATAGGCCAGTCACGCCTGGCGTCGCGACTGGGTGATTTCCAATGATCAATCCCGCCACGACCGAAACAGCAAATGTGGCTCAACCAGAACGGCAGCAGGCCAACCCTTCTTCACCAAGGAGCGTAACGTGAACGCCATGGAACTACCTGACGGCATCAGCGAGGACGAGGAGGACGAACTCCTTCTCACAGCGGTCGCTGTCCGGATGGCCACCACAAGCGGTGAACTACTAGACCTGGACGAGGTGGTGGCACATCTCGACCACGAAGATCTACAGAGGGTGACGGCACGAGCCCTGGAGGTGTGGGGCGACCCGCAAATTGTTCAGGATTGGCTTGCCAGCGCGAACGCCTACCTGGGCTTTGCGAGCCCGCTCGCGGTCCTCCGGATTCGTGGCGCTGCCGAGGTGCTTGCCGCTCTTGATCAGACTGAAGGCGGCCAGTACGCCTGACCCGTGCGAAGTATGGGAAAACCCAATAGTGGCCTAAATCTCTTATAACCCGGCTAGCGCCCTGCACCGACCGGCAACTCTCTCGCCGGACTGGACCATTGCCCCAGCTCAACCCGCGACCGTCCTGTGGTCCACGACACCAGCCCTGCTGCCGCCCCTGGACGAACGGCACGGGATCACCACTCTGCCACCATCGTTTTTCCGCATGGCCGCTCACTTAGGTCGGTTGAAGTCTGGGACCATCGGTCCATGACGCAGGGAGCAGAATCGATAGCCCAACAGTTCGTCGGCATCAACCAAGGAAAGGCGGCTTGGGCGAAGGAAGCTCTCGACGTGCTGCGTACGACCGCTTCGCGCTACAACGGGACTGTCACGTACTCCCGGTTAGCCGACGAGATCCAGCAGCGGAGCCAGTTCTACACGAAGTCCCAGGCGCGAAATTGGATCGGCCGAATCCTTCGGATCGTCGTCAAGCAGTGCCACGAGGATGGCTTGCCACCCCTCACGTCGATGGTGGTGCATAAGGACGACGGGCAGGTCGGCGTCGGCTATGACGAAGTTCTGATAGTTGCCGGTTTGTCACCGATCCAGGATCAACTGGAACGAGAAGACCATGCGGCGGCAGCCAGGCTGGCGTGCTATAGGCGCTTCTGCTCGTCGGTTCCCGACGACGCCACACCGACCCTCACGCCTCAGATGCAGTCCGTCGCCAACCGCCGCCGCGGTCGAACCATTGAACCGACTGCCCCTGTTTGCCCACTCTGTCACATCCAGATGCCCCTAGCTGGAGGGCCCTGCCCGACCTGCGACTAGCCAAGCTGTCCGCAGGTGATGCGGGCGTGCGGATTGGGAATAGTGCCTCTCGCTCGGTAACTACAGCGGCCTCTGAAGCCGCACGCTCAGAAGCGCGTCTTCCTGGTACAACAGGTATTTACGGCGAGCGTAGAGCCCTGCCAGGCTTCCTCGTTGCAGCCCGACGGAGAAGGACGATGAAGCGCAAGTTGCTCAGCTTCGTGGTGGTAGCACTAGTCGGCATGCTACTACTCGCCTCCAGAACCGGTGCAGGAGCGTGACCGGCTACAGCCTTCGGCCAGTGGTTCGCCAGCTTTCTCCTTATACCACTGACCCGCCTCCAACACCGCCGACCCGGCAAATGCCCATCCTGCCAGCGGCATGAGAGTGAAGTTGTGATGTGCTCTTCCACCGTGGCGTCGTTGCTGGCGAGGTGCTTACGAAGGACTGACTGCCACGCCGTAATCGAGCACTATGTCTCGTGGGCCTCGCTTCGGTTCGGAGAACAGACAAACGTGTCCAACCGCCACGACTAGCGTGTCGCCCATGCCGTACGAGATGACCATCGGGACGTTCGTCCATCACATCCAGGCATTGCCTTCTGACGAGTCCCATCCAGACCCCGGCGTGTGGTACCTGACCCAGAAGGAGCACTGGTTGGGCTGGCTGTCGGAGTATGACGGACCGGGTGCCTATGGGCGAACGGGCCAGCAACGGGACGCGCGGTTTGCCTACAACCACATCGTCAACCCGCGGATGCTGATGTATCTGATTGAGGCCATTCCGATGCGCCCCGAGTCGGTGGAGGCTGCCCACACCGCCTTCCGGGCGAAGGAAAATGCGACTCTCATGCAGACGTCGGGTGCGATCCGCAAGGTCGTGCCGTGGGCCGCGATCTACCAAGCCCTGGTCCAGCGGGACGAGCCGAGCGCCAAGCGCCGTCCTCCCTGGGAGGAGCGCCCCCGCGCACTTCTCGGGTGAGGAGCGACTGGTCGGCGCCATGACGCTGGCGGCTGTATCGCCTGACGTAGCCATGACGCGTTCCCGCACGCACCTAGCGGCAAATGAGTGCGTTCAGATGGCGAGCGGTTGGGATCGGGTGTCCTTCGAAGGATCGTCGTCTGGAGGGGCACGGGCCACGAGGGGCCGGGCGATGTGAGGGGTCGGGGTAATGCGAGAGCCGGGCCAGACAGGGTTGCCTTCCCGGATCACAATCCTGCCGCCAGGCCGATATGCCAGAGCCTCCGCTGACCTGTGGCTGTCTGCTCGTCAGTCTTGGTTTTGGAGAGCGGCAACAAGATCGGCGAGAACCTCCTGGGGACGGTTCAGGAGCACGGTGAGGTGCCCGTCTTCGGGCAGCAGCCGTGGGGTGCATGGTCGTCGTCGATCCACCCATCGACCCCGTCGCTTAGCGCCAAGGATGTGCTTTCATGCAGCTGCTGGGCCACAGTTCCGGTGAACACTTCCCGGTCCGGGGGGCTCAACACACTTAGCAGGGCGGCGAACGTGCCGTCCGGACCCGCCGAAACCATGTCCTCACGCCAGGGCAACAGCAGTTCCCGCAGGGGCGCCTCTCCCTTCAGGGCGGCGGCGAACTCGACCTCGTTGCCTTCGCCCATTCCGGCGAGGAAGTCCAGACCTTCCGCGGCCCATGGGCCGACGCCGCTGACGACTGCGACGGCGACGCACCGGTCGCCGGCGAGAGCTCCACACGCCAGCGCATGGGGGCCACCGCCGGAGTGACCCATGACAGCGAAACGCTGCGCACCTAGTCCGTCAACCAGGGTCAGCACGTCCGGCACCACATCGGCCACGGTCCGGCCCGGCAACCGGGTCGAACCGGCGTAGCCCGGGCGCGCGAGAGACACGATCCGGATCCCGGCCAACGCTGCCGCCTCCTGTACGGACGGAAACAGGAGGTGTCACTCAGGGGTACCGGGAAGGTTAACGACTAGAGGCGCACCTTCCTCTCCCACCACAAAGACGTCGAGGCTACGGCCCCGGGCCATGGTGAAAGGTCGGCGCGTCATCGTCATGGCGATGACACTGCCATAGGTCGGCACCAACAACCGCAGGATGATTCCACAGTGACGCGCATTGGTCCTTGGGTGATGGCTCGAGCCGCCTGAGGTCGCAAGCACATCCAGGCCGCGAACATTCCAGACTGATCAGCCGGTCGGCATCCCGCTGCGCCATGCCGTGGCGAACACCTGGCCGCCAGGCGCGGCCCTACTTGACGACGGCGAGGAATGCGGAAGAACCGAGCGTTTGGCAGAGGTGCGGACGTATGCGTAGCCGTTTGCTGTCCCACCATCCGTTGAGCCGCGAGCCGTCAGTCGCAACTGGCTGGATATTCCGCTGCCCAGCAGGACAGTGTGTGGAAGCAAGCACGTATCTCGACAACCGCTCGGGCACAGGTGACGTTCATGGGAGCTGGGCCGAGTCTCGAGACATCGCTGACGTCGTAGTCGCTGGTTCAACAACCGGCGTTTGGGCCGGACCCCGGTGGTCAGCCCCGAAGTGAATGCTCGCCGAGAGTCAGGCCAAGCTTGCGTTCTCCCACCGACAGCGGTTCGGCGGACTACAATTCTCGGTCTCTAGATCACTGCAAGGAGGCATGATGATCAAGCGGTCAATTGCGTCCGTTCTGGCAACTGCTGCCATTCTCGCTGGTGGAAGCACCACGGCATCTGCAGCGGCTCCCAAGCCACCGGGGTGTCCCGCAGGGGAGTGGGTCGGACCCGCGACAACGTCTGAAGCGGCGACCTGGTGGTCCACGACGTTCGGCGACGGCACGCCCGGGCAGATCGCGGGGGTGGACGCCTTACTTCAGGCGCGCGCCGACAAGGACGGGGACTCCTACATCTGCTACAAGCTCATCGCACAGAACCGACTGCCGGAGCCAGCGCAAGTCCACAACGACGGCAGCGTGGTCTTCGTTGACGCACGATCCGCCGCCAGCTGACCAGTCTCTGTAGTTGGCGACGAACCCCCGGCTCGCTTCGGAGCAGGGGTGATTCGGGACAGCAGTCAGGCGAGCGAACGGCCGCGCTATGCATGCAATCTCCAGCCCCTTGGGAAATCATCACCGACGGGTTGCTCGCCGACGACTAGGCGCATCTGCATGGCCGAGACCGTTGAGTCGATGGGCCGGCTCCGGCCGAACATTGCGCCTTGGCCATCGTCGCGAGTGCACTGCTCTCGCCTTTGGCGTGGCCAAACGCGTCAACGCGGCAAAAGCGAGCGTTAGTAGACGGTCACGTCGATCACGTAGGCATCGTGGTCGGAGAGCCGCTTCCCCGAGTGGTCCTCCGCAACGATCCGATTCACGGCGTGTATCCGGGCGCTTCGAGGAACAGCGATGTGGTCGATGGTCAACAGATCTGGGATGCAGTGCGGTGAGTCCTCGGTGGCCAGGGTGAGTTGGAGATCAACGACCGCAGCCTTGATCGCGGTTCGGCCGGCGACGCTGCCCGCGTACTCGCGGCCCTGCATGGCGTGATTCCAGTCTCCGCCCCAGATCAGGGTACCGACCGGCAGTTCGCTGGCGAGTTGATCCAGTGCCCGTCGTGTCTTCTCCTTGGCTGCGCCGTCTCCCCAGGGCACGGTTCCGCAGGATCGCCAAGGGAGGATGCTGCTGCACCAGTACTGGCCGAAGGCCAACGCCGCTGCGCTGGCGGGGTGCGGGTCAGGCATCGGTTCAAGCTGGCCACGGCAGAAGATGCCGGCCCAGTGCCTCCCGGTGGCCATCGTGCCTACGGTCACATGTGACTCATATCCCGGCAGCGAGACGTCGGTTCGCACTTCCGTGAGCAGCCAGACGTCGCACTCCTGGGCACCGAGGAGTTCGAGGTGTTGCGGGCTCCACCGACCTGCCAAGTTCCATGTTCCAATGCGCACAGGCCCATCCTGCCGGTCAGCGGGTCGCCAGCGGCGAGTTCGGTGCCGCCAACTCGGCGGCGGCACATGCGAGCGTTTGGTTGGCGTTGTGCCGGAGGCCCTACGCCTCGGAAGTGGGGCTAGAAGGTCAGCACGGGACTCCTAGCGGGGAGATACTCCGCGACCCTCCTGAAGTCTGTTGCCGTGTCAGGGGCGTCGGCATGACCCAACACTCGATCAAGAGAGAAGTGATATGAAGCGCCGACTGATCATGGCTATCGCTGTCCCGGCCATCGGACTCCTTGGGAGCCTCCTCGTCCGTGGCCTGCACGCCAGGGGTGATCACCGCTCAGCAGACCGCCTGGATCGTCTGGTGGGGCGTGTGAACGGACGGAATCGAAGGGGCGCACGCCGGTAGGAAGACGAGGCTGAGTGCACCCGTCTCCTCCTTACCGCTCCTTCACCATGAAGCGAACCGCTAATCGACGCACCTTGGGCGAGCGAGCGCCCTACCTTCGATCAGGTGCCCGGGACGAGTGACGGGCCCATCCGCGATCGGTCCCGACCGCCGAGACACGCTCGAGCTAGCAAGCTCCTGGCAAGACGTCGCCGCCGCGTAGGCCCACGCTGACTGCGGCAGTTCCGGATGTTTGGTCCAGGCCATTCGCCCCCCCCGGACCTACGGCGCTCAGCCTGTCTGCCCAGGCACCGCTGGACATTCGAGGACCTCGATCGAATTCCCGGAATGGAGCAGCAGATGGGGGTGCTCAGCGAACATCTGGACGGCTTCGTCGTGTGACGTCGCCTCCACGATTGCGTAGCCGGTCTTTGAGTCGGTGAAGTCCTCGACTCCGTGGGCGGTCACGAGCTTCTTCAGGTAGAGCGGGGCACCCGGATCCACGAGTGAGTGCCCATTGGATTGCGCCCACGAGGCCCACGCGCTCATGAACTCCGCCTGCTCGGCCTCAGACAGTTGTTCCTTCTCCATCGGATCAGCTGCGCCGTGGTAGATCGCCAGGAATCGCGTCATGAGCTGCAGTGTAGGTCGGACCCTACCTCGATGGACGCGACGAACGGTCTGTCATTAGGAATATCGCCCGGCGCCGGGCGGCAGATGCGGTCGCTATGCGCCCGGTAGGACCCCGTAGGAAGCCCGCGCGATATCACTCGCTGGTTCAAGCGATTGATCCAACACTCCAGGGCGCTTGGTGCGGGGCAGGGGGAACCCTGCCCACATCTCGCTGAATGGAGAGTCGACGCCCGCCTTGAATCGCAAGACCTCCTTGGGGGAACTGAATACGGCGGACCGAACCACGTACTGTGGCGATTGAAGAGAGGGAAGGCCAACAAGTCCCACTCGGGACGGGCGTGAAAAAGTAAGTTCGTCGCCAGCGGCAGACCTCATGTGGATCACCAGGCGGGCCCACTCATCGCGCTCGGTTCGGCTGGCCCGATACTCAGCGCGAATCAGGCCAAGTGCCTCAAGGACCTCCACCGCCTCGCCGGAGGCTGCTATCGCGCGTTCCACGTCATCCAGATTGGACGTGGACCGTTGGAAGTGCGACACCTGGTTCCTCAATCCGCTGACGTTGCCGTCCTTGAGCACCCTGGAAACCCGCTCAAGCCCATTCAATATCGCGTTTCGGGCCGAGTCCGTTAGGTCGAGGAACGGGATAGCGTGGAGTAGCGGGAACTCCTTCAGCTCGGTCTGGGTCGCCCATTTGGGTATTGCCTCATCTGACCGTCGCGAGGTGTCGCGAGCCGACTCGCACTTTTGGAGAAGCGAGGCGAGCACCGCGAATGACTGGCCCAGAGGATGCAGCGTCCGCTTCCTGCGGTCACCAAGGCGCAGTTTCTCGGGGCCGGATCCGGAAGCTGCATGACTAGCCAGTTCTGACCAGGCTGACTCCCCCTGGCTTGGTGTGTAGGTGAAGGGTCGCGGCGCGGCGAGGTGGTCGGTCATCAGGCACCACCAAGAGAAGTCGATGGTGTCGCCGAGAAGTCCTTCCAAACTGATGAAGAGCTCGCGTAGTACCTCGCGCAGTCGCGGCAGGTCGAGAACAGCGCTTCCCCGCGCGTCACGCATGGCCTGCTTGGCCTCCTTGAACAGCTGCCAGAACTCCGCTGCTTGGCTGGGCTGCAGGTCTTGAGGGAAGCCGAGTTTCCACATCAGCTTTTCGACTACGGAGGCATCGTCCGACGCCGGGCCGATCTCGCCCAGCGACACCCCGCTTTCAATCGCCAGCTCATCCATCGCATGTTGGACGTTCTGGCGTCTTGAGAGCACCAATGTTGCGATGGCAGCCGACGGTGGCGTCACTCGGAGGTACTCCTCTAGCCGTTCACGAACGTCGTCGCCGTCGATCGTTCGAAGTTGCCACTTAAGCTCGCTCACGTCCGCTTCAGTAGACAGGTCGTAGAGATGCGTGATGAGCCGCCTAAGCCGAAGGAGCGGCACCTCACCATCGTCAGGCCGTAAGCGAAGGCCATGGGTTCCCATCTCGACGCGCAGGCTGAAAGAACCGACGGCGATGTCTACGAGTGGCGAGCGTCTCACTTCGTGCGGGGCCAGTTCAATATCGCCAGAAGATATGAGGAAGTCGACCGTCTTCGCGATCTCGTCATCGGTCTTAGTCCATATGCTCTGGAGTAAATGCGCGCGAAGCGCTGCGCCCTCTAGATCAGGGACTTCGAGATCGAGATGTCCGGCGACTAGCTTCAACTCGCTCTCCGTTAGGCAATCACCCAACGCAACTGGCACGCCAACGAAATCCATGTCATCGAACGGTCTGGAAGCCCCCTGCCAAAGGAGACCAGTGAAATCAGTCCAAGCCCCTCGAGCGACGGTGGCGTCCGTTAACAGCTTCGTGATCTTGGGCAGGTGCTGATTGATCGGGGCGTCGTAGTCCGTGGACAGCGATGTCACGTGCGGGCGCCTGCAGGTGAGGTCCCCACAGTGCTGCAGGGGAACCTTCATGGTTGGCGGCACCCAGCGGCCTTCATCTGAGCGAAGGACTCCTCGTGGGCCGACAACTAGATCGCCAACTTGGAATACCCCACACGGCTGGCCATCAAGCAACTCGACCGTCTCGCTGCTGTTCAGTTGGTTCCTACGGTCCGGGAAGATTTCGGCCGCTCGTCGATACAGGTATCCGCCGTACATGAATGGGTACCTGATCGCGTTCTTTTGTACACACAGTGAAATCTCGTCGATAAGGAGATCCAGATTGGTCTTGTCTAGGTCGACTATCGGCTCATCGTGCGCGATCTCGAGAAGGCACATCATTCGCGCTTCCTTCGCCGGGACCTCATGCTTGGTCGTGAGGTCGCTCTGAAGGCGCGCTCCGTACTCCGTAAGGACAATCGCGGAGTTCATTCGGTCAGGGATCTTGAAGGACGGTCCGATGACGCATTGGCGCAGTAAGGTCACGACATCAACGAGCCGGAGGTACCGGGCTCGCCAGCCCGGGTCCGTGTACTCCGCGGCCAGATCATCGCCTGTCTTCTTCATGCATTCTCCTCCTGGTGCATCACGGTATCGGGAGGATCTGACGGCTGCAGGCGATTGCTTGGAGCTTCGGAATGGAGACTAGGGCGACAGCAGCAGTCAATTCTGCTGTCTCCACACCCGAACCACTCTCACTGCGATGTTCGCGGACGGTGTGGGGCGACGACGTGAACCTAACGCTCATCGGCGTGAGCGAGTGTTCGAGTGGGCGCCTCACCCGAGGGCCTGCGATCGGTGCAAGCGATGCATGCTTTGCTGGACCCTCCGTCGCGCGCCTGGTATCTCCGCTCCTGGGTAGGGGCTCTGCAGGCGAGCATGGCGACAACTGCAGGGCCACCTCCAGCCCCGAGACTATTGGTCCCTAAAGTTCCGGTTCTGACGGGTAGCCAATTGCCTGTGAGCTGCTACTGCCTAGATTAATGCCATGTTTGTCGTCGCTACCCGAAGCCGAACGCCAAGCGCTCATGGCCGAAGCCGCCGCACGTTGGCGGACTGTGTTGCCACCGCGAGCTTCGCGGGCTTCGCTGCCCTCGTGGCTGACTGGGAAACACGGCAGAGGTCTGGTCTGCCCCTGAACTCGCCGCAGCTCTCCAAGGTGACGTCAGTGAACCGGTGAACATGCCCGTTGATGTGGACCTTGGATCCGGACTCGAACGGTAGTTCTAGTGTCGCTACTTGCACCTTGCCGGCGGATGCCTGGGCAGGGCCGGCGTCCCGTGGACGATCTCCCGTAGCCGATCCCGGACGCACCGCGCCGAGAAACGCGGAGTACGTGAGGATCCGCATGGCGTGGGGTACGCGCGCCCCGGCTCGACCAGAATTTTTACCCGGGTTCACGAGGCGGCGAGCGCTAAGCGAGTTGTCGCGACCCAAGCACAATTCTGACCCGACGATCAGTCGCTGCGGAGAGCTCGCTGAGGGCACCAGATTGCTCCTCCCCGGCGCACGCCGTGGCCATCACCTCAAGCGCGTCCAAGACGATGACCACCGCGTTGACAAGGTTGTTTATGTCGATGCTGACCACCATCTGGTCGCCTTCGACGGTCATTGAGGAAGCGAGATACCACCAAGCGCTGTGGGTCACAGCCGACCCGATCCGGTAGGGCGCGACAGCGCGGGTGAACCTCTGCGCAGACTCTTCGGTGATATTGACATTGAGTGGAACGGACTCCGCGCCTCGTTGAACCCCGATGACCTTGTCTCGGCCACCTCGCCGAAGAGTCATCCCTCCCTTCTCGATGCGAACTGCAAGTCGCTTCCACTCGCTCTCAATCCCCGCTTGCACCGCTGCGTCGCCCAAGTCGCGCGCAAGCTTCGCCTCATCGAGCCGCCCACGAGCAACTATGGCGGCTGCGCGGAGAACTCGCTGTTCAGGTAGGACCGTTCGATCGGTCAGGTGCGCAAAAAGGGTCGCGGACTCGGCCACTGATCTGGCAAGGGTCAAGTACGCCCACTCGTGCAGCTTGTTGTCAGGTCGATCGAGTAGGTCGATGAGGGCGAAGGTGTTGTCGACTGCGTTGCCAACCAGCGTCACACAAACGTGTGTCGACATGTCTTGGAACCATCGCAGCGGTTCCCGTTGACGGTGGTGCTGTGTCCAGATCCATTCGCTCACCTCGGGGACCTGGTTGCCCGTGTGGGAGTTAATGATCGGGTGCACATCTGTCAGTTGGCGGTTCAGGGCGCTGTGGCACCGGTCAATGAACTGAGCCCCGATCCCTTCCCTCATGCAGCAAGCCTGCCAGACCCGGGAGGCCCAGCGAGCCGAGGCGGACCACGTGAACGTGCCGCGGTGGTCCAGTGGCCCGCACCCGCACAAACGGCGCCGATGCGGACTTCGCTGAGGCTAAATGATCGGCAGCGCCGGGTCGTCGGCGTCGCGCCCTGGGCTTCACGCGCCGGTCATGGAGATGATCTCCGACGCTGGTGAGGGGTAGCTGGCCAGTTGGGGATCTAGCGAGGACGAATCATGCTGTCCTGCTGGCGCCCCCATGCGTCGGACAGCCGGTCGTTGCGCGCGTGGCTGTAGAGGTCAGCAGTCGCTCGCTTAGTCCACCCGAACATGGTCATCATGGTCAGCCCGTCGATCTGCAAGTTGGAGGCGGCCTCGCTGGCCGCCGTGTGCCGCATGTCGTGCAACGAATAGTGTCGGCTGACACCAGCCTTCTTAAGGACGGCTTGCCACGCTTTGCGATCAGCGGAGTGGCTGAGCGGGGTGCCGTCGGCATTGGTGAACATCCACGGTATGCGCGGCGGCGGTCCCTTCAACATGCCCATCTCGATCGCCTGCTGGGCCCGCCACTCCAGAAGGATTACGACGACGGCGGGAGACAAAGTGACGATGCGCGTGCTACCCGCCGTCTTTGTCTCCTTGTATCGCGGCAAAGCGATGCGATGCGGGCAACGGGCCGGCGACTTGCCGCAAGGCGCCAGGGGACTACAGCCATGTGCCCACGCCTGCCGGACGCGTTCCCGCCGGATGGACAACTTGCCGCTGCCATCGGCAAGGACCCTGAGGTCCGGCCAGGCTAACCCGAGGGCTTCCGACTGCCGAGAACCGAACACGATGCCAACGAGCCAACGGGCCCTCAGTCGATGACCCTCAATCGTTCTCATGACAGCCACCTGGTCTTCTGCCCTCATGCCCTCCTTGCCCTTGTCCTCGGAGTCTTCCTCCAGGCTGGTCAAAAGCGCGTGGTCCTCCTCTTCGCGTGTGCGCGGTCGGGCGGCGCCGGACGCGGCAAAGATCCCAGGCAGCACGGTCGGCACCCGCCTGACCACGAACGGGTCATCGACGCGCTGCGCCTCCCACGCTTCTGTCCAGGCCGTGCTTAGGGTCTTGTGCACCATGCGGCGGGTGGGGACGGTCTTGCCTTCGAGCATCTTGGACACTTGGTCGCTGGTTAAGGCGGACAGCTGCACTCCACCAATAGCCGGCACGATGTGGACGCGGCACGCGCCTTCGTAATTGGCGTAAGTGCTTGGAGCCCCGCCGGGTCGCTGTTGGACGTGCCGGAGCCACTCGTCGAGCCAGTCGGCGACGGATCCCGGGGTGGATGGCTTGGCCGGACCGGAGCGCATAAGTTCTGCCAGCTTGGCCTCCCGCGCAAGGAGCACCTCTTCGCGAGTGGCCCTCTCCGCGCTCAGCCTGATTCGGCGGCCCGTGCGCGGATCGGTGCCCAAAGACGCCTGCCATCCCCAGCGGCCGTTGTCGAGTTGGAAAACGGTGCCCATGCCGCGGGGGCCGCGCTTGACTGGCCTCTTGTTGGCTGTCATGCGGCGACCGGCTTGGTTGTGGCCAACCATGCGTCGACCGCGGCGGCTGGGACCCAGCGGGAGCCGTCGGCGCGGGTCCGTACGGAGTCGGCCAGTTCGCCCTCCAGCAGCCGCGTGGCGTAGCTGCGGCCGCAGCCGAGGCGGCGGGCGAGCTTGGTGGGGCCGAGTTGGTCACCGAGCTGGAACTTGGCCAGTTCGCGGGAAGTAGCGGCTTGGGTCTCTTGCAGGATCCTGACGAGGCGCTCGATGGTGGTGAGCTCTGCGCACAGCCGTGCTTGCATCGCCAAGAGTTCGTCGACGGCATCACCGGTCGTCATGGTTTCAGTGGTTTTAGTGCCGGAGAGGTGGGCGGCGGACCCGCGAACTCGCCGTCCTGCTGCCGGATAGCCCGGATCGGTCCTGCCTACGTGTTTCTGGGGAGTTGTGGTGATCACCTGTGAATACCTCTCTGACAAGGCAACTCACCCGGTGGAGCTAACGAGATTCGAACTCGTGACCTCTTCCATGCCATGGAAGCGCGCTACCAACTGCGCCATAGCCCCATCGTCCTTGTGGAACGGATCCGAAGCTTACCTAGTCCCCGCGGTGAAGGGAAATCGGCCAGGGACGTGAGCACGCGTCCTGCTGGAGCGGCAGGAACACCCCGTGGACGGGTACCACAAAGCAAGCCGACGAGGCCACGCGATCACCCTGTCATGCCGACGTGGAGATGCTGGTCAGCGGCCCGCTGTGCTGCCCTGCGGCGAGCTGTTCAACCGCCACGAACGCCGATGTCGGCCGCGCAGGAATAGGGCGTCGGGGTTTGCCGTTGCTCGCATCAGGGAACCCACCTTGTAACCGACGAAAGGCACGACACATGACCGTTCGATCTGCGCAGGCCCACTGGGAAGGCTCCCTCACCGAAGGTGAGGGCGAAGTCGAGTTCCTGAACTCCAATCTCGGCAGTGTCCCGGTGGACTGGCGCTCCCGTTCCGCGGAGACCGAAGGCAAGACGAGCCCTGAGGAACTCATCGCAGCCGCACACTCCGCCTGCTTCTCCATGGCACTGTCAGCCGCGCTGGCCAACAACGGCACACCGCCGGCAGCGATTGACACCCGGGCCGACGTCACCTTCGTCGTCGGGGAGGGCATCACTGGCATCGTCCTCACCGTCCGCGCCTCGGTGCCCGGGTTGAGCGCAGAGGACTTTGCGACCTTCGCGGAGGGTGCGAAGACCGGCTGCCCGGTCTCCGCTGCCCTCACCGGCACCAAGATCGACCTGGACGCAGCCCTGGTCTGACCGCGTGCAGAGGCGCCCCCGGCCGGAGTGGCGCCTCTCACGTTTGGGCTCATCCAGGCACGCCGGAGGCGTCCTCAGCAAACTTTTACCTGTATTCGGCCTTTTTGGGCCTCAAAATTGCTGCCGGCTCGAATCGCCTCTTTTGGCGGCGCGATGCTCGGACGATCATGGAAACAACGCGAAGGGGGGCTCTCGTGGCTTTTGCATCGAGCCGGAGCCACCTGCGTCACGTGCTGGGTCACCGCGATGCGCCCGCGCCCCGGCGGGCCTTGGTTCCTCGGTACGCGATCGAGCCTCAACACGGCCTTGGCGCTTCCTGGCGCTCTTTCGGTCGTCGGGTCAGTCGACGCGTCGGCCTCATCCTGGGTGTCGCCGTGATCGGCGGCCCGATGGCCTACATCGTCATGCCGCAATCCGTGGCCGCCCTTCCCGGCGGCCCGCAGAGTGCCCCGCTCGCCACGCCGGCGGCTGCTCCGGCGCGCATGCCGGCCGTCTTCGCGGGGCTGATCGAGGACGCCGACCTGATCGCCAACCCGGTGGGCGTCGTCACGACCGGACCAACCGTTGCCGCTGGGGGCAGCCTGATTGGCTGGCCGGTCACCGACCACACCCCGTCCACCGGTTTCGGGTTCCGGTCGGACCCGTTCACCCACCGGCAGCGTTGGCATGACGGCGTCGATCTTGGGCAGCCGTGCGGAGATCGGGTCTGGGCGTCCCTCGACGGGACAGTCGCGGACGCAGGCTGGGCAGGTGGCTACGGCAACCGTGTCGTGGTCCGGCACGCGGACCGGGGCGGTCACAACTTCGCCACGACCTACAACCACATGGCGAAGATCGAGGTCACCGTCGGCCAACAGGTCACCCGCGGCCAGGTTGTCGGCCGGATCGGCTCGACCGGACGCTCGACGGCCTGCCACATGCACTTCGAAGTGATCCTTGACGGCTCATACGTCGACCCGATGCGCTTTCTCACCGGCGACCTGAGCAAGGCTGCCCTCAGCCGCAAGGTAGGCAGCTACATGCCGTCGGGGTTGTCGACCTTGCCGTCACTGAACGCGAGCGGCACTCCGACTCCGACGCCGACACCCACGGCCACCCAGACGTCCCCTGCCGCCGCGCCCAGCACGACCACCCCGCGGGTCACCCCGACCCC
>Ga0366803_1007_pt1 | contig 44584 bp, 45 predicted proteins | sample BONcelN113001F14_FD_207030 | JGI IMG/M metagenome (GOLD analysis project Ga0366803, IMG submission 207030) | Enriched cells from coal bed in the Powder River Basin, Montana, United States - BONCAT cells N11 rep3 HSBNCT.N11.300.1.F14 ... | reverse complement strand
TCATCGAGAGCTGCGTGAACCGTATTTTCTTGCCCAATCCGCAGGCGACCGAGCCGCAGATTCGCTCAATCTACGAAGGCTTCGGCCTCAATGCGCGGCAGATCACTATCGTGGCGACCGCCCAGCCCAAGCGCGATTATTACTACCAGTCGCGGCTCGGCAATCGGGTCTTCGATCTGGGGCTTGGGCCGGTGGCGCTGGCATTTGCCGGTGCAGCCAAGCCCGAAGACCAGCGCGCTATCGACACCGTTTCCGCGTCGGTGCCGCCAGCGGACTTCGCAGCCGCCTGGCTGCGCCATTGCGGACTCGACTGGGCCGCAGAGCTGATTCCCTCTCATCCGTCGTTCCCCTTCACACACCAGGAGAAGCAGCCATGAAGAAAACCTTGCTTGCCATCGCCACCACCGTTCTGGTGGGCACCATGCCCGCTGCGCAGGCGCAGTGGGTCGTGATCGATCCGACCAATCTCGTGCAGAACATCATGACGGCCGCCCGCGCGTTGGAGCAGATCAACAACCAGATCAAGCAGCTCCAGAACGAGGCGCAGATGCTGATGAACGACGCCAAGAATCTGACCAGTCTGGACTTCAGCGCACTTAATCAGCTACGTGCAGCACTGTCCGCGACGAACCAGCTCCTGCAACAGGCGCAGGGGCTGGCCTTCAACCTGTCGCAGATGGAAACCGAGTTCGCGCGGCTCTATCCCAATGCCTATACCGCCTCCACGTCGGGTAGTCAGATGTCAACCGACGCCCGCACACGCTGGCGCAATTCGTTGGAGGCGCTGCGCACCGCGACCAAGGTGCAGTCGCAAGCAGTACAGAACTTCGCATCCGACGAGCAGACTTTGACCGACCTCGTGAACCGCAGCCAGTCCGCCGTTGGCGCGCTGCAGGCCACGCAGGCGACGAACCAATTGCTGGCACTGCAATCGCGCCAAACCATCCAGGCGCAGCAGCTCCAGATCACGCAGGACCGAGCCACCGCGCTGGAACAAGCACGGCAGGTCGCAGTCCAAGAGCGTGCGCGTGAAGTGCGCCGTCGCTTCCAGGGCGATGGCACTCTCTACACGCCGACCACGATCAACTACTACAACCCATGAGGACTCGACCATGAAAACCCTTCTCACCGTTACCGCCTGCACCCTGCTACTGGCCGCGTGCAACAAGCCGGCACCCACCGATTCCGCCGAATCGCTGATGGCCAATCCCGAACGACTGAAGGATGTCCGCGCTCAGTGCAAAGCCGACCACGCTAAGGTAGGCGATGCGCTATGCACGATGGCCGCCGAGGCCACGCGGCGGCGCTTCATGGGCAGCGGCACACCGTACACGCCTGCGCCAGCAGCTACGCCACTGCCCACACCGAAGGACTAAGCCATGAACGACTTGTCGGTCATCGACCACTTCCTTGATGTTTTCTCGCGCTACATCGACTCGGGTTTCGGCTTGCTGCATGGTGAGGTAGCGTTTCTCACCGCCACGCTGGTGGTGATCGACATGACACTGGCCGGACTATTCTGGGCCATGGGCGGCGAAGAGGTCATCGGCAAGCTGATCAAGAAAACGCTGTACGTCGGCGCCTTCGCTTTCATCATCGGCAATTTCAACAATCTGGCGGGCATTCTGTTTCGCTCCTTTGCCGGGCTCGGGCTCGTGGCGTCGGGTTCCACACTGACGCAAGCGCAGTTTCTACGACCGGGTGTACTAGCCAAAGTCGGCGTCGATGCGGCACGGCCCATCATGGCGCAGATCAGCGACATGACCGGCTTCCCGGAGGTGTTCGCGCACCTCGATGTTATCTCGGTGTTGTTCCTCGCCTGGCTGGTAGTGATCATCAGCTTCTTCGTGTTGGCGGTGCAGCTCTTCGTCACGCTGATCGAATTCAAACTGACGACACTCGCGGGCTTCGTGCTGGTGCCGTTTGCGCTATGGAACAAGACGGCATTTCTGGCCGAGCGCGTATTGGGCAACGTGGTGTCGTCGGGCATCAAGGTATTGGTGCTGGCCGTGATCGTGGGCATCGGCACGGGACTGTTTGCGCAGTTTCAGGTGCCGCCCGGCACCGAACCATCCATTGATTTGGCGCTGACCATCATGCTGGCCTCGCTGGCGATGCTGGGGCTGGGGATCTTCGGGCCGGGGATTGCGACCGGGCTGGTGTCAGGCGCACCACAGCTCGGCGCTGGTGCTGCGGCCGGAACGGCGCTGGGTGTCGCTGGGTTGGCGGTGGCCGGTGGTGCCGCTATCGCATCAGGTGGCGCAGCGGTAGCGGCGGGTGCGCGCATGGCGCCGGGTGCCGCGCGCGCGGTCATCGGCAGCGCCGCTTCGGCCGGGCGTGCGGGCAGCTCAATGGCAAGCGGTGCGAAGTCTGCTTACCAGGCCGGTGCTGCGGCATCGGGTGGTAGCGGTGTTCGCGCTGCCGGCGCGGGCCTCGCCAATGTGGCCAAGAGCGGTGCCGGTGCGGTCGGCCAACGTGTCGCAGCCGGTGCGAAAGCGGTCAAGGACCGTGTAGCGAATTTCGTCGCGGAGGCTGCTGCGCCTGCGGCGGCAGGCGGCGCACCCGAATCGGCCGAATCGACTGACGCCAAGCCCCCTGCGGGCGAACCCGCTTGGGCCAAACAAATGCGGCGCAAACAGCAGGCAAGCAGTGCGGTCTCGACGGCAGCGCACACGTTGCGCTCAGGCGACCACGGTGGCAGCGGCGCCAGCCCGAGCCTGCGAGATGACTCCAGCACTTGACGCTAACCCTTGAGGAGAAAAATTCATGCTATTCAAACGACCACAGGTGCGCTACTCGGAAACGCCCGAGCCTGTCACTCCCTACCAAGCCGCTGCGCAGGTCTGGGATCAGCGTATCGGTAGCGCCCGCGTGCAGGCGAAGAACTGGCGGCTGATGGCCTTCGGCTGCCTGTCGCTGGCATTGTTGATGGCGGGCGGTCTGGTGTGGCGCTCAGCGCAATCCATCGTCACGCCGTATGTGGTGGAGGTGGCCGCCGGTGGCCAGGTGCGTGCGGTCGGCGAAGCGGCCACGCCGTACAAGCCGAACGACGCACAGATCGCCTACCACCTGGCGCGCTTCGTCACCGACGTGCGTTCGCTGTCGATCGATCCGATCGTTGTCCGCCAAAACTGGCTCGAAGCCTACGACTACACGACGGACAAGGGTGCGGCCACGCTGAACGACTACGCACGCACCAACGATCCGTTCGCACGCATCGGCCAGACCTCGACGGCGGTCGAGATCACCAGTGTGGTGCGCGCCAGCGAGTCCTCGTTCCAGGTGCGCTGGATCGAGCGCAACTATGCGAACGGTTCGCCCTCGGGCACCGAGCGCTGGACCGCCATGTTGTCCGTGGTGTTGCAGCCGCCACGCACCGAAGAACGCCTGCGCAAAAACCCGCTGGGAATCTATGTCAACGGCCTGTCCTGGAGCCGTGAACTCGACGCAACTGAAGGAGTGAAGAAACCATGAAAACACAAATCCGCAATTACGCTTTGCCGTTGATCCTGAGTGTCACCGTGGCAACCGTCACCGGCTGCGCCACGCATGGACAGCCGCCACCTGACATCACGCTGGATGAATCTGTCGCCGCACACGTATTGCCAGAACCACCCAAACCCATCGAGGTAGTCGAGGTGTCGAAACCGCTGCCGCTGCCCGAGCAGTTGAAGTCCTTGCGCAACACACCCGAGGACAAACCGACAACCGAATCACCCGATGAGAAAACCCGCGTGGCGCGCGCCAATGCCGAAGCGCGGGTGGCCCCCAGCCGCGAGGGTTACATCAACGCCATCCAGGTCTGGCCTTATGCGGACGGCGCGCTGTATCAGGTCTACACCAGTCCGGGCCGCGTCACCGTCATCGCCTTGCAGCAGGGCGAAGAGTTGGTGACGGTCTCGGCCGGTGACACCGTACGCTGGATCGTCGGCGACACGGCCAGCGGTGCGGGCGCCAGCCTGCGTGTGAACATTCTCGTGAAGCCAACGCGCATCGGGCTGAAGACGAACCTGGTCATCACCACCAATCGCCGCACCTACCTGCTTGAACTGTCTTCGACGCCGCAGGCATGGATGGCGTCCGCATCGTGGGACTACCCGAAAGACCGCCTGCTGGCCTTGCAAAAGCAAGCGCAGCAAGCTCAGACGGCTGCGCCGGTGGACTCCGGTTTGTCGCTGGAGCAGATCAAGTTCCGCTACGCCATCACTGGCGATAGCCCACCGTGGAAACCGCTGCGCGCCTTCGACGACGGCGAGCGGGTCTACATCCAGTTCCCCGCCGGCATCGCGCAGGGCGAACTGCCGCCGCTATTCGTGATCGGGTCGCAAGGCGATGGCCAGCTCGTGAACTACCGCTTTCGCTCGCCGTACTACGTGGTGGATCGGTTGTTCGGTGCGGCCGAGTTGCGGCTGGGCGCTGACAAGGCCGCCGTTGTTCGCATCGAGCGTACCGATGGCGTGGGCAGCACGGCGCGGAGGCATTGAGCATGAGCACGCCCGCCACGCCACCACCAACTGGGTCGAATAAGGCCGACCCGGACACCATGACTCTGCGCGCTTCGCCGCGCCCGGTCACGCGGCTGAACCGGCGCATGCTGGCCGTCCTTGCAGGAACGCTGGGTGCTGTCGTGTTGGGCGGCACACTGTGGTCGCTGCAATCGCACAAGCGCGAGCGCAACGCGGCCACCGAACTGTACAACGTGGACCGTGTCTCGCATGCCGAGAACCTCGACCAGTTGCCCAAGGATTATTCCAAGGTGCCGGTCGCTGCCAAGCCGGTGCCCGTTTTGGGCGAGCCATTGCCGGGCGACTTGGGTCCGGCCATAGTGGCGCAGCGCAATGCGGGAGCGCCTGCGCAGACTGGGCGCATTGCACAGCCGGGTGACGCCGAAGAGGCGGCACATTCGGGGGTTTTCTTTCGCAGCGGTGCGGTCAAGGCGGCAGCGTCGCCCACTACGGCCATGCCCGAGTCGGTATCTGGCAACCAGCCATTCAATCCGATGGCGCCTGCGGCCGCATCGGCGCAACCGACCGACCCGACGGCGGTGCAAAACCGGCAGGATCAGAAGCAGGCGTTTGTCGCCAATGGCGGCGACACCGCCACCCGCAATCCGGCCAGCTTGCAACTGCCAGCCTCTCCCTACCAGGTGATGGCGGGCACCATCATTCCGGCAGCGCTGGTGACGGGCATCAATTCCGACCTGCCGGGACAGGTCATCGCCACCGTCACCGAGGCGGTCTACGACACGGCCACAGGTCGCTTCCTGCTGATTCCGCAGGGCTCGCGCCTGATCGGCCGCTACGACAGCCAGGTGTCATTCGGTCAGCGGCGCGTGTTACTTGTGTGGACGCGGTTGATCCTGCCCGATACTTCATCAATTTCGCTCGACCGCCTGCCCGGCATCGACCCGGCCGGTTATGCCGGACTGGAAGATGGCGTTGATTGGCATTGGGATCGCATCCTCGCTGGTGCGGCGTTGTCCACGCTACTCGGCGTGGGTGCCGAACTGGCTGCGCCTGATCGCACCGGCAGCGATAGCAAAATCATCATTGCCACCCGCCAGAGCGGGCAGGGCACAGTGAACCAGGTCGGTCAGGAGATCACCAAACGCAATGTGAGCATCCAGCCGACGCTCACTATTCGGCCCGGCTTTCCGATGCGGGTCATGGTGAACAAGGATCTGATCCTGCGGCCGTACCAGCCGCTGTTCTTTCAGAGGGGATCGTCGCAATGAGCATATCCACCAACAAGCTGCGGCTGGGGCCGCTGCCGACCAAGACCGAGACAGTCAAAATCACCATTGCGCTCACCACCGCGTTGAAGACCGATTTGGAACGCTACGCCGCGCAACATGCTCAGACCTACGGCGAGCCGATTGATGCCACGACGCTGATCCCGCACATGCTCGAAGCGTTCATGGCGCGGGATCGCGGCTTCAAGAAGAGCATGGCGAAGTGATGCACAACCACGCCGCGTGAGCGCAATCGGAATACGCTCATGCACGCCTGAGCGAGTTTTCAATAGATGCCGGAAAGATCACCATCACAGGACCGTATTTATATCGGCCGTTGCAATGCACGCAGCAACTGCCCTGCTGATGGAGAAGATCATGAACAAAGCAGATCGAAGTTTGCAGGCCGCGAGGTCGAACAACGACTCTGATGCAAACGACCTGCACGGCATGCCGCTACCACGACTGATCGCGCCGAATATCTTGCCGTTCCGACGCACGATCCGCCGTCCCGAGTTGCGACAAATCGTGCCTCTGGCCGACACCACGATCTACGACATGGAACGGCGCGGTGAATTTCCGCGCAGGTTCAATCTAACCGCACGCTGCGTGGTGTGGGATTTGACGGAGGTAGAGGCATGGCTTGATGCGCGCCGCCAAGCTTCCGACAGCGCGCAGATAAAACGAGCCCCCTCGCCGGACGTGCGTCAGCGCAAGCACCGCCCCGTCAAAGCAACGCCTGTGTCGTGATGATCTTCATCGACGGGGGCAGCAACGTCGGGGTGTGCGATTCGCCGGCCACCCAGGCGTCAACCATGTCGGCCCACTCTTGCAGCATGTGGCGGCGCTGCTCGGCGTATTCAGCCTTGTTGTAGATGCCGCGTGATGAACGGCCATCTTCGTGGGCAAGACACTTCTCGATCCAGTCACTGTTGAAGCCCAACTCGTTGAGGATGGTCGAACCGGTGCGGCGCAGGTCATGCACAGTGAAATTTTCGATTGGCAGACCCTTCGCTTTCGACCGCTCCACGACTATCTGCCCGACACGGTTCAGCGTGGCGTTCGACATACACTTGTCGCCGTCATAGCGCGAAGGCAACAGGTATCTTGAGCCACCGGCGCAGGTGCGCAGTGCGATCATGATGTCGAGCGCCTGCTGCGACAGGTAGATGTTGTGGGCCTTGCCAGCCTTCATGCGGGCTTTTGGGATAGTCCACAGTGCATTCTCGAAGTCGATCTCATCCCATGTCGCGTGGATCAGTTCGCCTTTGCGCACCAGTGTGAGCAAGATCAGCCGCAGACCCAGTTTGATGGTCGGGTACGAAGCGACGTACTCCAACTGCTTGAGCATGATGCGTATCTCGGACGGCGACAGCGCTCGATCCCGTGCCACGAAAGTGGCGATCGACGATGGTCCAACGTCGTCGGCAGGGTTGGCCACCTTCTCGCCGTGCAAGATGGCAAAACCGTAGATTTGCTTGATGATGTCGCGAACGTGGATTGCCGTTGCTGGCGCTCCCCTCCCCTTCACCTTGTCGCACAGATCGCGCAGGTCATCAGGACTGATCTCGCTCAGCAAGCGGCTCTTGAACACAGGCAGGATGTCCCGGTCAAGGATGCTCTTGCGCATCGACCGCGTGCTGTCGGCCATCCGCGCACCCTCGTACCACTCGTCGGTAAATTCCTGGAAGGTTTTGGCGTCCGAAAGGCGCCTCTTCTCTCGCTGCTTTTCCTGCGCCGGGGACTGTCCTTCCGAAACTGCCCGCTTCGCGTCGATGCACTTTTCGCGTGCACGGGCCAGCGACAGACCGCCTGGCCCATAACGGCCAATCGTCAGCGTTTCGCGCCTGCTATTGATCCGGTAGTCATAACGGAACGTGACGGTACCCGCCGTCGAGACCGTCACATACATGCCATCCCTGTCCGTCACCTTGTAGGGCGCATCCTTGGGTTTGAGATTCTTCAGTGCGGTATCGGTCAGCATGGTGTCCTCCTGAGAACGGCAATTTTACCGTCAACGGCTCAAAAGACACAGAATGCTCTGAAACCCGCATGAATACTAGCCTTTTCTCTTATTTTTTACCGTCAGCGCCGAAAACAGTCAGACGGTAAATATTTTTAGATGACTTGCCTAGCTTTCATTACCGTCAGGATTACCGACAAAAAGTTTCGCTTGTCGTCAATAGATGCCGATAGCTTTCGCGATATAAATTCATATAAATCAATAAGTTAAGTGACTTTTTCGATAGCCCGCGAAAGCTGCCGAAAGACCTAAAATCATTCCCACTCAATCGTCGCCGGCGGCTTGCCGGAGATGTCATAGACTACGCGATTGATGCCGCGCACTTCATTGATGATGCGGTTCGAGACCTTGCCCAGCAAGTCATGCGGCAAATGCGCCCAATGCGCAGTCATGAAATCCTGCGTTTGCACTGCGCGCAGCGCCACCACGTATTCATAGGTGCGGCCATCGCCCATCACGCCAACCGATTTTACCGGCAGGAATACCGCGAAGGCCTGGCTGGTCAACTGGTACCAGTTGCTGCCGCTGTTTTCATCTACGGTATTGCGCAACTCTTCGATGAAGATCGCATCGGCGCGGCGCAGCAGATCGGCGAATTCCTTTTTCACTTCACCCAGGATACGCACGCCCAAGCCTGGGCCTGGGAACGGATGGCGATACACCATGTCGTGCGGCAACCCGAGCGCGACCCCGAGTTCGCGCACTTCATCCTTGAACAGTTCGCGCAAGGGTTCCAGCAGTTTCAGGTTCAGGGTGTCAGGCAGGCCGCCGACATTATGGTGACTCTTGATGGTGTGGCCTTTTTTACCCTTGCCGGCGCTTTCGATCACGTCCGGATAGATGGTGCCCTGGGCCAGCCATTTGGCGTTTTGCAGTTTGCCGGATTCGGCCTGGAATACTTCGACAAATTCGCGCCCGATGATCTTGCGCTTGGCTTCCGGATCGGTCACTCCGGCCAGCGCGCCCATGAACTCTGCGGTGGCATCGACATGGACCACTTTGACGCCGAGGTTCTTGCCGAACATGTCCATCACCATCTTGCCTTCATCCAGACGCAGCAAGCCGTGATCGACAAAGACGCAAGTCAGCTTGTCACCGATCGCACGGTGGATCAACGCGGCAGCCACGCTGCTGTCGACGCCGCCGGAAAGACCCAGAATGACTTCATCCTCTCCGACTTGCTGGCGGATGGATGCGACTGCTTCGGCAATGTAGTCCGGCATGTTCCAGTCGGATTTGCAGCCGCAAATCTCATGGACGAAACGACCGATGATCGCCTTGCCCTGCAAGGTATGGGTAACTTCCGGATGAAATTGCACTGCGTAAAAACGACGTTCCTCATCTGCCATCGCGGCAATCGGGCAATTGTCGGTCGATGCCATTAGCTTGAAGCCGGGAGGCATCTGAATCACCTTGTCGCCATGGCTCATCCACACCTTGAGCATGCCATGGCCCTCAGAGGTGACGAAATCATTGATTTCATTGAGCAAGGCGGTATGGCTACGGGCGCGCACTTCCGCATAGCCGAATTCGCGTACCAGCCCATTTTCGACTTCACCGCCGAGTTGGGCTGCCATGGTTTGCATGCCGTAACAGATAGCCAGTACCGGCACGCCGAGTTCAAATACAGCCTGCGGAGCACGTGGCGTGTCGCCTTCCATCACCGAATTCGGGCCGCCCGACAGAATCACCCCGGCCGCACCATAGTTGCGGACGAAATCGTCCGATACGTCGTAAGGAAAAACTTCAGAAAAAACACCGGAGTCGCGGACACGGCGGGCAATCAGTTGAGTGACCTGGGAACCGAAATCGAGAATGAGAATTTTAGAATGCATGGAGGGCACTTTTACAAAAGGACATTAAAACGACGAAATTTCAACAGGAAACAGGAATAGCCTGAATGACGCAATTACGGCCAGTTTTTTTAGCGCTTGCCAGCGCTTTTTCGGCATGGTCGATCAATTCTTCAGGGCTTGCGGCGGGAAACGTATCGGTTGAAACGGTACCCGCGCTGACGGTCAATTGCAATTTGGCAGCACCGATGACTTCCGGATGCGCCATGATAGCCAAACGCATCCGTTCTGCTACCGCCAGCGAAACCAGATGCGATGCCCCAGGCAAGATCACCATGAACTGATCCCCATCGTAGCGCCCCAGCGCATCATGAGGGCGGATACAGGAACGCAGCCGGCTGACCACTTTAAGCAGCAAAGTATCGCCGCTAGACCTGCCATGTTCTTCATTCACCGTCTTGAAATGATCCAGATCGACAAAAACCATGGATAGGGGTTTTTGGGCCTGGCGACAATTGACCATTTCGGCTGACAATGAACGCGTAATGGCGACGCGGTTCCATGCGCCAACCAGAGGATCGGTAAGGGATTCCCGGCGCAGATTGCGATTTTTCTTGATCAGATCAGACTGTGCTGCGCTTGCGCTATTGAGGCGCAGTTCACGCTCGAACAGAGAGGCCAAGTCGGCCAGAAGAACTGCGTCTTCCTGGCTAAAGGTGCGTGGCGCATAGTCGATCAGGCAGACACTACCGATCACATCATTGTGCGCATCCATAATTGGCTGTGCAGCACAAAAGCGAATGTACGGCGCGCCCAGCACCAGCGGATGGTGACTCAGGCAGGGATCGAGACGGGTATCGCTAATCACTTGCAAAGTCTGCGGTATCGGCAATCCATCCACAAAAGCGGCTTCAATCGATTCCATTGAACGCCCGGGCTCGGCCATCCCTGCCGTTATGTCGGCAATACTGACAAAACAGCCTGCGACAGCAAACAAGCGCTTGCCGATGCGCCGTATCCGCACAATCTGCTGCTGGACACTGGAGGAGCCGGCAACATCCAACAGCACAGTATCAGCCCCGATCGAATCATCCTTATTTTCTTGATGGGTCATTGCGATGAGGCTTTCTGTTGAGCGAAGAACATTGCCTGATCGGCCAAGGCTTCAATCTGCGCGGTAATTCGGCGCTTCCTTGGTGATCTGCACATCATGCACATGAGATTCGCGCATGCCAGCCGAGGTAATTTCAACGAATTCTGCTTTTTCGCGCAGATCTTCGATAGTCGCACAACCGCAATAGCCCATCGACGAACGGATACCGCCGACCAATTGATACATGATAGCCAGCACGCTGCCCTTGTAGGCGACGCGTCCTTCGATGCCTTCCGGCACCAGCTTGTCGGCATTGTTGGCAGGGTCCTGGAAATAGCGGTCGGCCGAACCGTCAGCCATTGCGCCTAAACTGCCCATACCGCGATAGGACTTGTAACTGCGCCCTTGAAACAAAATCACTTCGCCCGGAGCCTCTTCGGTGCCGGCAAACATACTGCCCATCATCACGCAAGAAGCGCCAGCCGCCAAAGCCTTGGAGATATCACCCGAATACCGGATCCCGCCATCGGCAATGCATGGAACGCCTGTGCCTTGCAAGGCTTTACTCACATTGGCAATCGCAGTAATTTGCGGCACCCCGACACCAGCAACGATGCGTGTGGTGCAAATGGAACCAGGGCCGATCCCGACCTTGACGCCATCAGCGCCGTATTCGACCAATGCCTTGGCTGCAGCTGCGGTGGCGATATTGCCGCCGATGACATCGACGTCCGGATAATGCGTTTTGACCCATTTGACGCGATCCAGTACACCTTGCGAATGGCCATGCGCGGTATCGACCACGATGACATCCACGCCGGCCTTAACCAGCAATTCGATACGCTGTTCGTTTTCCGGACCGACCCCGACCGCTGCTCCGACGCGCAACTTGCCATGTTCGTCTTTGGATGCAAACGGATGTTCAGTTGCTTTCTGGATATCTTTGACAGTAATGAGGCCACGCAATTCGAACGCATCATTGACCACCAGCACGCGTTCCAACCGGTATTTGTTCATCAGGCGCTTGGCCTCGGCAGGATCTTCCCCTTCCTTGACATATACAAGCTTGTCGCGCGGAGTCATTTTGGCCCGCGCTTCCGCGTCCAGCTCCCCTTCAAAACGCAGATCGCGATTGGTAATGATGCCGACTACCGTCTTGCCTTCCACTACAGGAAAACCACTGATGCCATGCTGCAATGACAGCGCGATCACGTCGCGGATACGCATGGTAGGCGGAATGGTAATTGGATCCCGCAAAACACCTGACTCGAAGCGCTTGACCTTGGCAACTTCCCGCGCCTGCTCGGCAGCAGTCATGTTTTTGTGAATAATGCCGATACCGCCTTCTTGCGCCATCGCAATCGCCAGCCGCGCTTCTGTAACGGTATCCATTGCAGCCGAAACCAAGGGCATGTTCAATGTGATATTGCGCGTCAGGCGCGTTTTCAGAGAGGTATCTTTGGGGAGGATATTTGAATAAGCCGGCACGAGCAGCACGTCATCGAAGGTGAGTGCTTTTTGAAGTAAACGCATCTTAATTCCTATTGGCGCAAAACAGAATTATACAGAAATCCGCTTAAACAAATCGTTTTCCCTTACAAAATCCTATTTCACGCCAATCGGTATTTCCGCGTCAGGACGCGGAAACCGGAAGATGCACAATAAACAATCTCCAGTTTTTTAGCTCAGCCGATATCGGCGACATGGTGGCAAGCGACTAGCCGGCCTTCAAACGGTTCCAATAGCGGAATCTCTACCCTGCAACGCTCGGTAGCATGCGGACAACGGTTATTGAACGCACAACCGGGCGGCGGCGCCAGTGGCGATGGCAATTCGCCATTCAAAATAATTTTTTTCTGGCGCTGCGCCGGATCGATGCGCGGCGTGCTGGCCAACAACGCACGTGTGTATGGATGCATTGGTCTGCTAAAAATTTGATGTTTGGCTCCGTGCTCGACCGTTTTGCCCAGATACATGACCAGCACTTCGTCGGCGATCATCTCGACTACGGTCAAATTGTGCGAGATGAACAGATATGCCACGTCGCTGGCTTCCTGCAAATCCATTAATAAGTTCAATACTTGGGCTTGAATCGACACGTCCAGTGCCGACACCGGCTCATCAGCCACGATGACCTTGGGATTGAGCATCAGCGCGCGGGCGATAGCGATACGCTGACGCTGTCCGCCAGAAAACATATGCGGGTAACGGCCGTAATGCTCAGGTCGCAAACCGACCTTGGCCATCATCGCTTGCGCGCGCTCCATCCGCTCCGATTTGGCATGTCCGGTATTGATCGCCAACGGCTCCTCCAAAATCGCGCCCACTTTCTTGCGCGGATTCAGGCTCGCATACGGATTCTGGAATACCATTTGTACCATCGGGCGTACATGTTTGAGGGCACTCTGATCCGCGTTTGCAATATTAATGCCGTCCATCCATAGTTCGCCGCCGGTCGGCGCTTCAATCATCACGATCTGGCGTGCCAACGTCGATTTTCCGCAACCAGATTCGCCCACCACCGCCAGGGTTTTGCCTGGAGTTAGTACAAACGATACGCCGTCGAGAGCGCGCGCTCTCGCTTTCGGCTTCAACCATCCTTGCGATACCGCGTAGTGCTTGCTGAGATTTTTTGCTTCGAGCAGAACATGTGGTGTAGTCATATCATCAGACCTTTTGCCAGCCGTTGGTGGGACAACCCTGGCGATCAAGCGGGAAATGGCAGCGTGCCTGCGCGCCGGATGCGCCGCTCAGTTCGGGGCGTATTTGGTGGCATTTTTCGGTAGCGTAAGGGCAGCGCGGGCTAAGCAGGCAGCCCTGCGGGCGATCATACTGCCCCGGCACGACACCGGCCAGCGCTTGCAGGCGATTGCGCCCGATATTGTGTTCCGGCAGCGCTGCCAACAAGGCTTGTGTATACGGATGCCTTGGCGCGTCGAAAATATCCGGCACGTTTCCGGTTTCGACTACCTGCCCTGCATACATCACTACCACCCGCTTGACCGTCTGTGCTACCACACTCAAGTCGTGGGTAATCAGCATCAGCGCCATGCCGCGCTCGCGCTGCAATTGCAGCAATAATTCCAGCATTTGCGCCTGCACCGTGACGTCTAGCGCCGTAGTTGGCTCATCGGCAATCAGCAAACGCGGATTACACGCAATGGCGATGGCAACCATGACGCGCTGGCTCATGCCTCCCGATAATTGATGCGGATACGCATCCAGGCGGCGCTCGGCGTCCGGGATATCGACCTGCTTCAACAGAGCTAATGCCTTGGCCCGCAGTTCCTTGCTCGACCCGCCTTCGTGAACGCGCAAAGTCTCGATCAACTGGTAAGCGACGGTAAACGACGGATTCAGGCTCGTCATCGGATCCTGGAAGATCATCGCGATATCCTTGCCCAGCAGCTTGCGCCGCTCGCTTTCAGGCATTTTCAGCAAGTCGCGGCCATCGAACGCCATGCGCTCGGCCTGGACCCGGCCCGGATAATCGATCAATCCCATCAGTGCCAACGAAGTGACGCTCTTGCCGGAGCCGGATTCGCCGACAATACCGACCACGTCACCCTGTCCGACTTCCAGATCGAGGCCATCGACTGCCATGAAAGGGGCTTTTTCTGAGCCGAACTGCACGCTCATGTTCCTGATATCTAAAAGTGCCATGATGTATTGTTCTATTTATCGCTTCAGTTTCGGGTCGAGCGCATCGCGCAATCCATCGCCCATCAAATTAAAAGCCAGCACGGAAACCAGAATCGCCAAACCGGGGAAAGTCACCACCCACCAGGCGCTCTGGATGAATTCCAGTGCGCTCGACAGCATTGAACCCCATTCCGGCGTCGGCGGCTGCGCTCCAAGGCCCAGAAAACCCAATGCGGCCGCGTCCAGAATGGCGCTGGAAAATCCCAATGTAGTCTGCACGATCAACGGCGCAGCACAGTTAGGCAAAATGCAATTGAGCATCAGGCGCAGGTTGCCGGCGCCAGCGATGCGCGAGGCATTCACATAGTCCTTCGATACTTCACCGATCACCGCAGCACGGGTCAGGCGGGCAAAATGCGGCAGCATCACGATGGCAATCGCATACATCGCATTCATCAGGCCAGGCCCAAGAATGGCCACCACCGCAATTGCCAGCAACAGGCTGGGCAACGCCAGCATGATATCCATCAGGCGCATGATGGCGACTTCAAGACTGCCCCGGAAAAACCCGGCAAGCAGGCCGAGAACAATACCGATACTGAGCGACAGCGTGACCGATACCAGGCCAATCAACAGCGACAACCGCGTGCCGTAAATTAATCGCGACAGCATGTCGCGTCCGACCGGATCGGTACCGAGAATGAACTTGCTGCTGCCGCCGTCTTGCCACATTGGCGGCATCAGAGTCGCTTCGCGGTATTGCGCGATCGCGGAATGCGGTGCAATGACATCGGCCAGCAATGCCAGCAACAACAATCCGATGACGGTAAACAACCCTATCAGCGCACCGCGATTCTGGCGGAAATAGCCCCACAATTCACGCAGTGGATGCGGTGGCGCATTGGAAGGCGCCGCAGAGGTGGATATCGAATTGCTCATGAGCTGTGGCGAATACGTGGATTGATGGCGCCGTACAGCACGTCAACAAAGAGATTGACAGTGATGATGATGGTGGCGGACATCAAAATTCCGCCCTGCACCACCGCATAATCGCGGCGCTGAATTGCCCCTACCAGCCACTTCCCGATGCCGGGCCATGAAAATATGGTCTCGGTCAAAATAGCGCCGGCCAGCAGCGTACCGACTTGCAAGCCAATGATGGTAACTACCGGAATAAGTGCATTGCGCAGCGCATGGATACCGATGACGCGCCATTTCGACAATCCTTTGGCGCGCGCAGTACGGACATAATCTTCGCGCAAGACTTCCAGCATCGCTGAGCGCGTCATGCGGGCGATCACGGCCAGCGGAATGGTTCCCAGCGCAACCGCTGGCAAAATCAGATGCGACAGCGCCGATTTGAATGCGCCCTCCTCGCCCGATAGCAGACTGTCGATCAGCATGAATCCGGTTACCGGCGGCAAATCGAACAGGATGTCGATACGGCCCGATACCGGCGTCCACCCGAGCGTGACCGAAAACAGCAGGATGAGCAGTAATGCCCACCAGAAAATCGGCATCGAAAATCCGGTTAGCGACAGTCCCATCACCGAATAATCAAGATAGGTATTGCGCTTGAGAGCCGCCAGAATGCCGGCAGGTATGCCTATCACCAGCGCCAACAGCATCGCGCATATCGACAATTCGATCGTCGCCGGAAACAAGGTGATGAACTCCTTGAATACCGGCTCATGGGTTGAAAGGGAGAGTCCGAGATCTCCTCTCAACACGTTTTTCAGATAGTCAAAATATTGCATGTATAGCGGCTGATCAAGGCCGAATTCATGCAGCAGCCGTGCGTAACGTGCCGCATCCATGCCGCGCTCGCCCGACATGGCCTCAACGGCATTGCCGGGAATCATGTGAATCAGCGAAAACACCAGCAGGGTAATGCCGAGGAAGGTCGGAATGACCAAACCTATCCGGCGCAGGAGAAATCCAAACATCGGGGAATCCTGTTCGATAGTCAAGGGGAAATACGTTGCGATAGGGCGACAGCGTTTGCCCGCAACATTGTGCTCGTGATCAGAGCCGGATCAGCGATAACAATGCTGCGAACGATGATGCTTGCTGCAGACAGAAGCTTATTTCTTCAAATCGACTTTATTGAAATTAAAGTGACCTGTAGGGTCCATTTTGAAACCGATTACATTTTTACGTACCGGTGTATAGGCAACCGAATGGGCAACCGTAATCCACGGCGCTTCTTCCTTGACTATTTCCTGTGCTTTTTCGTACAGCTTGATCCGCTCAGCCTGATTCGAAGCGACTTTGGCTTTCTGGGTGAGTTCATCAAAATCCTTGTTGCACCAGCGTGCGACATTGCCGCCGCCCTTGACCGCGTTGCAACCAAGCAGCGTATCAAAGAAATTATCCGGATCGCCGTTGTCGCCGGTCCAGCCGAACATCATTGCTTGCTGCTCACCGACTTTGCTGCGCTTTTTGTATTCGCCCCATTCGTAAGTGGTGAGTTTAGCCTTGACGCCAATCTTGGCCCAATCGGACTGGATCAGTTCAGCCATGCGTTTACCGTCCGGATTATAGGGACGTGACACCGGCAGGTACCACAAATCTATTTCCAGACCGTTCGGATAACCGGCCTTGGCAAGCAAGGCCTTGGCCTTCTCGACGTCATATGCATAATCCTTGATCTTCTTGTTGTAAGACCACATGGTCGGCGGGATCGGGTTTACCGCTGCCTGTCCGGCGCCCTGATAGACCGAGCCGAGAATGCTTTTCTTGTCTACGGCCATGTTCAACGCCTGACGCACGAGCTTGTTGTCCAGCGGTTTTTTCTCGACATTCAATGCGATATAACCGATGTTCAGCCCTTCCTGCGATAACAGGTTAATCGCCGGGTCGGCTTTCATCATCGCAATATCGGCTGGCTTCGGATACGCCATCACCTGGCATTCGTTAGCCTTGAGCTTCGCATACCGCACTGATGCGTCCGGTGTAATGGAAAAGATCAGGTTATCAATCTTCGGTCGTCCCTTCCAATGCTGATCGAACGCCTTGTAGCGGATGATTGCATCTTTTTGGTAGGAACCGAACACGAACGCGCCTGTGCCGATCGGTTCGCGGTCGATTATTTCCGGCGTGCCGGCCGCCATCATCTTGTCGGCGTACTCGGCAGATAAAATGGAAGAGAAATCCATCGCCAGATTGGCAATGAATGGCGCTTCCGGATGCTTGAGAGTGAAACGCACGGTTCTGTCATCGATTTTTTCCAGCTTATCGACGATTTTGTTCATCCCCATATCTTCAAAATAGGCAAAAGTCTGACCGGGTGCCGTCTTGTGAAATGGATGTGCGGGGTCTGCCATACGGTTGTAACTGAACAAGACATCGTCTGCATTGAAATCACGCGAAGGCTTGAACTTGGCATTGCCATGGAATTTGGCGCCCTTGCGCAGGGTAAAGGTATACGTCAGGCCGTCCGGAGATACCACCCAGGACTCTGCCAACCCCGGCCCCACTTTGGTCGTGCCAAGCTCGAATTCAACCAGACGGTTGTACATCGGCACCGACGAAGCATCGAAGGTTGTACCGGTGGTAAAAAATTGCGGATTAAAGCCTTCCGGACTGCCCTCCGAGCAATACACCAGAGTAGTGGCAGCTGCCGCAAGTCCCGCATAAGCAAGCGAGACAGCAAGCAGGCCGGCTTTAATCATGCACTTTCCATTTGTACCCATCGTCCATTCCCCTATTTAGTATTGAATCCAATGAATTGAATCTCTTTATTTCTCGCCGGACGACGAACCTATGATGAATACTCTCCGCCTTCCGGTTAGACCGCAACGAATATATATTCAATTCAATGAATAGGTCAGTCATTGTTTGCATAGGGTTATGCAAACAATGACTGACCCGGTTTGGAGGTGTGGGAAACCAGAAAAACGGAGTAGAAATTATTGATTTTACCCGTGCACAATGAGAGTTTAAAGCTGTCTGAATTCAGGATGAAGGTGTTGAAAGGTGATGCGACTGGAGGTAATCCCATAACTGCGCAACGATACGTTTTCCGGGTTTTTGACTGGAAGGTTTTTCGCGGTATAAGCGAATTTCCATATTGGTTTCCCAGCGCATTCGCGCGCTGTCTGCGCGTATCAATTGTTGTTGTACGAGTTCTTGCGTTACGGCCGACTCGGGCAGGAAAGCAAGACCGTGCCCTTCCAGCACCATCATTTTCAATGCTTCGGCGGTTCCGGTCTCATAGCATTTTTCCAGGTGCAGCGGAGTGATGGCATCGGCTACGATCAAATCGACGATGCGCCCCAGATAAGCGGTACTTGCATAAGACAAGTACGGCAATGGCATATCGCCACTTCCGGGCAATGCGAATTCTGCCGTGCCGGTCTGATTGCACCGGCTATATGCACACAATTTTTCGGTTCCCACTACCATCATGTCATAGCGACTGGCATCGAGCTGCAACGGTTGCAGCGGGTGGTAAAAAGTCAGTAAAAGATCACAGCCGCCTTCGGTCAACACCAGTACCGCATCATGCACATTGAACGCCATCAGACGCGCACTGAACGGACCGATGGCGGTCTTGAGCTCGGTCAGCCATTTCGGCGTATAAGTCAGCGCCAGCGTATGGTGCACTGCAAAGTCAATCGAAGACTGGGTGCTGCTACGATTTTCACGCAACAACGCCCTGACATCGTTGATCTGACCGAGCATGGCAATGGCTTGCTCATAAAACAAATGACCTTCGCGCGTCAGGCTGGTCGGAAATGAAGTGCGATCAATCAGATCGGTGCCAATCCATGCTTCAAGCGACTTAATGCGGCGTGAAAATGCCGATTGCGTAACATGGCGCTGTTCCGCCGATCGGCTGAAACTATGGGTTTCTGCCAAAGAAATGAAATCCTCCAACCATTTACTTTCCATCGGACTGTATTTCTATATAATAATTTTGGTTGAAAGCGCGGCTGCTGTGCGGTTTCAGTAAATTATAAAAGGTAAATCAGCGCAGCAATCCCATGATTTTACCTTCACGATTTTCATGTAACCCTCCTACGACACCCGGTTCCGGCTGCGTAATCGAGCAAGGCTGACTGACAATGAATTTCCCGTACCCTAAACACAGCATTGCATTTTCCCTTTTCAGTCTGATGCTCGGCTTGTCATTGCCTGCTTTTTCGCAATATGTATGGCTCGATGAAAAAGGCGTAAAGCACTATTCGGACATGCCTGCGCCAGCTACCGTACCAGCCAGCCGCATCCTGAAATCTGCTGGCGCGGCATTGCGAGCGCAGTCTCCGGGCAATACGCCTATAACACCAGAGGATATGAACGCAAGCGGAAATGCAACAGCAAAAACGCAATTGCCGATGACAACCGCCGAAAAAAATGCCGACTTCCAGAAACGCCGGATCGAGCAGTCTGAAAAAGACAAAAAAGCAGCCGAGGAAACCCAGCGCGCAGCAGACAAAGCCAAAAACTGTGAGCGCGCCAGCACCTACCAAAAAGCGCTCGATTCCGGGCAGCGCATCGCGCAACAAGGCACAGACGGCCAACGCGCTTTCCTCAGCGATGCGCAACGCGCGCAGGAATTGCGCGACACCAAGCGCATTCTGGTCGAATGCAAATAAACCAGCCCAGATAAAACTCCGTCGTTACAAATCGGGAGTTGCGCTGGATTTTCTATCGGCACGCAAGCGGCGCGACTCTTTTGGATCGGCAATCAGTGGCCGATAAATCTCGATCCGGTCCTCGTCTCGCAAAATTGTCTCCAGCGTCTTGAGCTTCGCATAAATGCCCACCCGGCAAGTCAGCAAGTCAATTTCCGGCACCTCACCAAGGATTCCGCTTTGCTCGATGGCAGCCTGCAAAGTGGTGCCGCGCGGCACGCTGACGTCATACAGGCGCTGGATTTCCGGCTTCGCGTAGCACACTTGCACCCGTATAGAATCTGACGGCTTATCCATATACGACCTCAGCCCTTTTGCAAAACGAATCGACGAAACTATTGGCAATCACGCTGAATACAGGTCCGATGATTTTTTCCAGGATGCGGCTGGAAAATTCATATTGCAAATCAAATTCAACTTTGCACGCATCTTCCCGCAACGATTTAAATACCCACGCACCCTGCAAATGCCGGAAAGGGCCTTCCAGCAAACGCATTTGCATCGATGCCGGTCGGACATTGGTATTTTCTGTTGTGAAGGTCTGCTTGATGCCGTGATAATGTATCGCGATGGTGGCAACCAGTCTATTGGCTTCACGCTCCCGTACTTCTACACCGCCGCACCAAGGCAAAAAGCGCGGATAATCCTCCACCCGGTCCACCAGCGCAAACATCTGCTCGGCGCTATACCCTACAATCACTGATTTATGCACTGCAGCCATCGAATCTCAACCGTTTGATAAAATTACACGAATTTTAACCGACTCGCCTTATTACCCACCACATGACCATAGTTGATAACAGAAAAGCTTTCCATGACTACTTTATCGAGGATCGCTTCGAGGCAGGTGTCGTTCTTCATGGCTGGGAAGTCAAGGCAATCCGCGCCGGGCGGGTACAGCTCAAGGAAGCCTATGTGATTGCGCGCGGCGGCGAAATTTTTCTGTTCGGCGCCCACATCAGCGCACTGCTGAGCGCCTCCACGCATGTACATCCGGAAGCCTTGCGCACGCGCAAACTGCTACTTCATGCTGCCGAAGTCAGCAAACTGATCGGCAAGGTCGAACGCTCCGGCTACACTTTGGTACCGCTTAACCTGCATTTTGTGCGTGGGCGCGTCAAGTGCGAAATCGGACTAGCCAAAGGCAAGAAGCAGCACGACAAGCGCGACACCGAGAAAACGCGCGATTGGCAGCGCGAACAACAGCAGATCATGAAAACGCACCGGCGTTAAACCGGAAGAACGATTCAGCTGGACAATGACATGGCGGGGGGGGTATGCGGAAAAATATACTCTTTTCCGCAAATAATTTAAGCGCATTTAAAAATACATGCCCCGGTATGTGGCAGGAATGCATGTAATGCACGTCGATTCCCGGCAAACCCTGTAGCCATTGCTTTGTAAAACGCAATTACGCTACGCGCTTGCCCAAAATTACTAGATCGCGCTCGATATCGTCGAGCGTGGCGACGCACGGCAATACGCCCCAGCGTTCGAAACCGAAGCCCTCGAACAGTTTCAGGCTGGCCTGATTGTGGCCGAAAATAAAGCCGAGCAAAGTATGCACGCCGATCTCCGGGGCAAAAGCAATCGCCTGATTCAAAAGATAACGCCCAAGACCTTTGCCGCGCGCCTCCTGATGCAGATAGATCGATATTTCGGCAGTGCCCGCATACGCGGGCCGTCCGTAAAAATTCGAATAGGACAGCCAGCCGAGGATGCCCGCGTTTGACTCCAGCACCCATAACGGACGTTTTTCCGGCGTATGCTCGGCAAACCACGCGTGGCGCGAGGCAACGCTCACCGGTTCGGTATCGGCGGTAACCATGCGCGAGGCCACGGTCGAATTGTAAATGGCGACGATGGCCGGTAAATCGTCGAAACGGGCCAGGCGATAAGCAGGAGGCATGTGCAGAGTCTGTTTTTTATAGGGTATACGTGGCGCGCGTCGAATTCAGTGCGGTTCCGAGCAGCGCTTCGATCGAAATCTTGACGCGCTTGCCGCTTTCGTCATCCGGAAAATGCACGCCGATGCCCTGTGTCTTGTTGTTTTGCGCACCGGCTGGCGTGATCCAGGCCACCTTGCCGGCAATCGGGTATTTGTTCGGATCGTCCATCAGCGACAGGATCAGATAGATCTCGTCGCCGAGCTTGTAGGATTTACTGGTAGGCACGAAAATGCCCGCATTCTTCAGCAAAGGCATGTAGGCCGAATACAGCGCCGATTTTTCCTTGATCGACAACGACAGTACCGAAGGGCGGCCGATCGGTGTGGTGGCTGCCGTGACGGCGGCGCTAGCGTCTTTCATGCGGATACTTTCAAGAGTCAAGAGAGCGGAGTCAGATAATCAAGCAACATGTCTTCAATGAACAGCTTGGCCGACAGCGGATGTTCCGCAATGGCCCGGCGCTGGCTGGTAGTTTTGATGAGCAAGAGCAAGGCGTCCAGTTCGATGCGTGCAGCCAGGGCGGCAAGTGCGGTACGGTAAGCCGGATAATACCGAACTTTCCCGGCAAGCTTGATGGAAATCAGATCGAACAGCCAGCGTTGCAGCCAGGTTACCAGGCGGGTCGCAGGCACTTTTTGCAGGCGGTCGGCAGTTTTGAGCAGCGCGTCCGTATCGGGCCGGGCCAGCAAAGCCAGGAGCACATCGATTTCTTCACGACTGCCGGATTGCGCCTGCGTGATCGCCGCAAGCGGCGCTCCGCCTTCTTCCGCCAGCCAGACGGCGGCATCGCTGACGCCTTGCTGCTGCAGCCATGCCAGCGCCTGTTCGGTCGATGGCATATCCAGCGCAAATTTACGGCAGCGCGACAAGATGGTCGGTAATAAGCGTTCGATATTGCTGGTAACCAGCAAAAACACGGTATCCGGCGCCGGCTCTTCGAGCGTTTTCAGCAATGCATTGGCGGCCATCTCGTTGAGCGCTTCGGCTGGATATAACACGATCACCCGTTTGCCGCGCCGGTGAGTAGAAATATTCATGAAATCCGCCAGCGCCCGGATCTGGCCGATCTTGATTTCTTTGGAGGGCGCCTTGGCGGTTTTTGCCGCTTTCTTGCCGTCGTCGGCGTCGCCTTCGCTGCCGGTTTCGCTGCCTTCCGGTTCCAAAATCTCGGGTCGTACGCGCCGATAATCCGGATGGCTGTATTGCGCAAACCATCCGCAAGAGCCACATTGGCCGCAGGCATGACCATCCGTGCGCGGCGCATCGCACAGCAGCGCTTGCGCCAGGCGTTCGGCAAAAACGGTTTTGCCTATCCCGTGGGCGCCGTGCAGCAGAATTGCGTGCGGCATCCGGTCGCGCTGCTGCTGCAACTGTCGCCATGCATCTTGCTGCCACGGATAAATCGAATTATTCATTAACAATCAAACTATTATGTTTTTTAAAAGTGAAATATCATCATTTAAGAATGGGGCTCATCAAAGATTTGCGATGATTTTTTCCAGCACCGTGCGGACACCGCCAATCGTTTGAGTCGCATCGATAATGCGAAAACGTTGCGGAAACTCTGCTGCGCGGCGTAAATACTCGGTACGCGTGGCGCAAAAAAAATCCTCCTGTTCCTGCTCGAACTTGTCCAGCGTGCGACTGGCATCCAGACGCGCACGCGCCACTTCCAGCGGCACATCGAACAGCAATGTCAAATCAGGCTGCAGATGCGGATGCACCCATTGCTCCAGCACATCGAGCTTGTGCAAATCGAGCTTGCGTCCGCCGCCCTGATAAGCAAAAGTGGCATCGGTAAACCGGTCGGAAATAACCCAGTCGCCGCGTGCCAGTGCCGGCTCGATTACTTGCGCGATATGTTCGCGGCGGGAAGCAAACATCAGCAATGCTTCGGTTTCCAGATGCATTTTTTCATGCAACAGCAGTTCGCGCAGCTTTTCCCCCAGGCTGGTGCCGCCCGGCTCCCGGCTTGTGATTACGGTTTTTCCGCGTGCTTCAAGCAACGCGGCAACGAAGCCGATATGGGTCGACTTTCCGGCGCCATCGATGCCTTCGAAGGTAATGAATTTTCCGTGTACAGAATGGTGCACCGTTAGTTTCCCCCACGGATATATTTGTTAACGGCCCGATTATGGTCGTCCAGATTGCTTGAAAACTGACTGCTGCCGTCGCCCCGCGCAACGAAATACAACGCATCGGTAGCGGCTGGCGCCAGCGCTGCGCGCAACGATTCGGCGCCTGGCAAGGCGATCGGAGTCGGCGGCAGGCCGGTGCGCGTGTAGGTGTTGTAAGCGGTGTCGGTTTGCAAGTCGCGCTTGCGGATATTGCCGCTATATTGCTCACCCATGCCGTAAATCACGCTCGGGTCGGTCTGCAGCAGCATGCCTGCTTTCAGCCGATTAATGAATACGCCGGCGATGGTGTTGCGGTCTTCCTTTTTACCGGTTTCCTTTTCAACGATCGAAGCCATGATCAGCGCTTCGTACGGCGTCTTGTACGGCAAACTCGGATCGCGCTTGCTCCACGCCTCATTCAGGTGCGTCGTCAGCGCGGTATTGGCCTGGCGGTAAATCTGCAGATCGCTGGCGCCTTTGGCGAACAGATAAGTGTCGGGGAAAAACAGGCCTTCCGGGTGCTTGGCTTCGGGCGATATTTTGGCCAGCAACTGCACGTCAGTGAGATCGGTGGTGTCGTGTTTCAAGCCAGGATGTTCGGCTACCGCTTTACGCATCTGCCTGAAAGTCCAGCCTTCGATAATCACCAGCGACTCTTGCGCAAACTGGCCGCGCACCATTTGCCGCAACAAGATGTTGGGCGTAGTACCAGGCTTGAGCTCATAGCTGCCAGCCTTGATCTTGTCGGCTTGCCAGGTCAGGCGCGCCAGCAGCGTCAGCAATTCGGCATTGACAGGAATGCCGGCAGCGACAATTTGATCGGCCGCGTTGCGCAAATTGCTGCCGGGCTTGATCGTGAACGGCATTGCCTGAGGCGGGACGTTTTGCACGCTAGCCTGGATCGGTTGATTGGCCCAGAAGTACAAGCCGGCACCAGCCAGCAGCGCTAGCACGATGCAGATTGCGAATAATTTTTTTAGGAATGACATGAGTGATGGTAGGGGTTTCCGGCGTAATTTTTTTAGCGGCTCTATAATCGCCCACAATGATAAGGCATAGGCGTGCTTGCGGAGGACGCCGATTTAATTACTATTGCGGATATATGACAAAGATGAAGAATAATTGGTTGCAATTTTTGGTCGCGCAAGGTGCGCAGGTTAGCAACGACGATCCTGCCGAAGTGCTGCATTTTGGCCAGCCTGCGCCGCTGGCAGCGCTGAGGACGGGCTTCGTCGCGCCGCTCGAAGACCTGGGCATCATTGCTGCCAGCGGCGCAGAAGCCGCCGGTTTTTTGCATAATCAATTAACCAACGATGTTGCCCAACTGGGTGCGAATGAAGTGCGACTGGCTGGCTATTGCACGCCCAAGGGTCGCCTTCTGGCAACTTTTCTGATGTGGAAACACGACGATGCGATTTTGTTGCAATTGCCGCGTGCGATGCAGCCGATGATCCAGAAGCGCTTGCAGATGTACGTGATGCGAGCGAAGGTTACATTGTCCGACCTGAGCGATAGCCAGGTAGTGCTCGGTTTGGGTGGACAAGCGGCAGGCGCCGCGCTCAGCGCCTGGTTCCCGGCCCTGCCGGCGGCGCCTTATACCAGCGTCGCCAATGATGCCGGCACCCTGCTGCGTGTAGCGGATGCTTTCGATGCGCCGCGCTATCAATGGGTTGCCACTGCCGCGGCAGCGCAAGACGCGTGGCCGGTATTGACGACACAGTTAGCAGCGGCCGGCAGCAGCGCGTGGCGCTTGTCGTCGATTCAGGCCGGCGTGCCGCAAATCACGCTGCCCACGCAAGAACAGTTCGTGCCGCAAATGCTGAATCTGGAACTGATCGGCGGCGTCAACTTCAAGAAAGGCTGTTATCCGGGCCAGGAAATCGTAGCCCGCATGCAGTATCTGGGCAAACTCAAGCGCCGAATGCTGCTGGCCAGCATCAGCGCTTCTGCAGTTGCCCCCGGCATGGAAGTATTCTCCGACGCCGACCCGGACCAGCCTTGCGGCATGATTGTTAATGCCGAGCGCACCGAAGGCGATAATTTCGATTGCCTGGTCGAAGTCAAGATTGCTGCAGCAACCGACGCCACGCTTCATCTGGGCGCTGCCAATGGTGCGCCACTGCAATTCCGTGCGCTGCCGTACCCGTTACCGAACGATTCGGAATAGGTGCGCAAGAGAAAGAACCGAAGCAATTGCACATTTAAATATACTGGATTCTGTATTTTTTAATACGCAATGAATGTATGCGAAAAACCATGTGATTTTTCGCATACTCCGCTCTTTTATTGATTTACTGAATTATTGAGCTCACCCTGGATGGATTACTACATTTATTATCGGGTCCGCGACGCGCAAGCCTTATCGCTGCGTGAAAAAGTGATGCCGATGCAAGCCGCCCTGCAGCGGCAATATCAGGTCGGCACTGCGCTGAAGCGTCGTCCGGATGCGCACAATGGCTGCCAAACCTGGATGGAAGTCTATCTGGCGGCACCGGAAGGTTTTGATGCCGCGTTGGCCGATGCCTCGGCTGGGGCGCAGATTGCGCCGCACATCGATGGCGAGCGCCATATCGAACGTTTTATAGCCGTTTTATAGGCTTACTGGAAACCATTATGTGCTTGATTGTTTTCGCCTGGCATGTCGTGCCTGATGTACCTTTGATTGCTGCCGGCAATCGCGATGAATTCCTCGACCGTCCAACCGCGCCTGCGATGGCGTGGAATGATTACCCGCAAATTTACGCCGGACGCGATCTGAAAGCGGGCGGGACCTGGATGGGGATTACGCAACCGGGTCGTTTTGCTGCCATCACGAATATCCGGGCGCCGTCCGAAAAGCGCGCCGATGCGCCATCGCGCGGCAATCTGGTATCTGACTTCCTGAGCGCAAACATGAGTCCGCGCGACTATATCGATTCTTTACGCGGCACGACTGCGCAATACAATGGCTTCAATCTGCTGGTCGGCGACCGCGAACAATTGATTTGGTTTTCCAACCGCGGCGCAGACGATGCACGCAACGGCCAGCCGTTGGCACCCGGAATTTACGGTATATCGAATGCGCTGCTCGACACCCCTTGGCCGAAAGTGGTTCGCACCAAAGCGCAATTTGCCAGCCTGTTATGCCAGCACGCGCCCGAAGAAGCCTATTTCGACATGCTGTTCGACACCACACGCGCCGCTTCCGATTGCCGCTTGCCCAAGACAGGCATCGATATCGAACTGGAACGTGTGCTGTCTGCGCCGTATATTGAAGCACCAGATTACGGCACCCGGGCCTCGACACTGGTGCGACTCCATGACAAAGCTCCTGCCGCGCTGATCGAAAAAACCCGTTAATCGACCGTTCAAAGTCGTTCTATTGCACCGTGGCAATTTATGCTACTGTCGCTATTGAATATGTAAACCTGACGGGGATCATCATGGAAATCGATAATATTACAAGCTTGGCAACATCACTCGCTTCGGCCCAGACGCACGATGCCGTTGGCATCGCGGTACTCAAGAAAGCCATGGATATCGGTGCCGCTAATGCGGAAGCGTTGATCGCCGCCCTGCCGGAAATCGCGACAATAATCAGCAATCTGCCGCCTCATCTGGGGCGGAATGTGAATACAACCGCTTGAGCTTTCGATATTAGTTCAGGGTATTAATGCACTCAATTAACGTATTGAATTAACATCTTGCCTCATCGGCATAGGGGCGCCCAGTATAACTGACCGATCCCCTGCCACACCACCCGGCATGCGGGTCCGCACCGGGCGGTTCGAGAAGTTGAGGTCATGAGAGACGCGGTATGCCAAGGCGGTCAAAGTAGGCAATTGTTAGCACACTGTTAAGTGCGTAACGACTATTTCGCCACCAGCGACGGTTATTTGCCGCCACTTTCAAGGCTACCTTGTTCGACGCACCCAACGCCCGCAGTTCGCGATAGATCGTTGTGCCACGTGTCCAATGCTTGAGTTGGATGGCCCGCAGGCGATGTCGCAGCCATTTATCCAGCTCGCGCCAGATTCGCGGTGTTTGCGCCAGAGCATAATAGGCCTTCCATCCCAACATATAGCGACGCAGCGGCTCGACCAGTTCGGCCATACTTCGCCCACAAGATCGACGTGTTAGCTGGCGTATCCGTTGCTTGAACGTCTCTTTCGACTTGTCTGATACCTTGCGCCTGACCTCGCCTTTCGGGGCTGCCCAAAGACTATATCCCAGAAACTTGCGGCCAAATGCGCTGGCGACCGCACTTTTGGATGCATTGATCGTCAAGTGAAGTCTGCCGTACAGACGTTGGAGTAGCGCCATCACCCGTTGCCCCGCCTTCTGACTGCGCACATACACATTGCAGTCGTCGGCGTAGCGCACAAAGCGATGCCCCCGTCGCTCAAGCTCTCGATCCACTTCGTCCAGTAGAACATTGGCCAGCAGCGGCGACAGGGGGCCGCCTTGCGGCGTGCCCTGCTCACGCTGCGCGACCACGCCGTGGTGCATGATGCCGGCATCAAGGCAGGCCCGGATCAGCCGAAGTATTCCTGCCTCCCGGACATGCCTTTGCAGACGGCTCATGAGCACGTCGTGATTGACCCGATCAAAGAACTTCTCCAGATCGACATCGACCACGATCCGGTATCCATCTTGCACATGCTGCTGTGCTGCGAGCACCGCCTCACGCGCGCGGCGACCGGGACGAAAGCCATGGCTATGTTCACTGAATGTGGGATCGATCAACGGCTGCAGGATTTGTAGAAGGGCTTGCTGGATCAGCCGGTCGACTACGGTGGGAATACCCAATTCACGTTCGCTGCCATCTGGCTTGGGGATGCCGACGCGACGTACCGGGCTGGGCCGATACGTGCCTGCCATCAGTTCATTTCTGATGGTCGGTAACGCGGTTACCAGATAGCGGCCAGTCTCGGCGATGTCTCGCCCATCCACCCCTGCTGCGCCTTTGTTTGCCTTCACGCGTTTCCATGCGCGTTGCATGTTCTCTCTCGCAAGCACCCGTTCCAGCAGCGCCTGCCCTGTGCTCTCCGTGGCATGTCGCGGGGAGCCTGCTTCATCGCTGGTTCCTTCTGACACGGCTTCACCGTGCCCAGCCAGAATCCGCCCCGCTCGCGCGGGCATCTGATGCAATGCAGTCTCCATCGACATGGCGTCAAACACTCCTTCTCGTTCGGCCCTTCGCCCATACTGCGGCTACTATGGCCTCTGCTGACTTCTCGCTCCGGCTTGCACCGTCGCCCTTTCAGGCACAAGGCGAGATCTCCCCAGGTAAGAACGCAATCCTTCCCTGCACAACCGCCGGATTTACGCCGCCTGATCCTTGACCACAAGAGCTTCGCGGTTCATTACCCGCTCGCCCTGATCGGCGTCGCCTTCTATCCGGTTCTTGTCCATCGGCTCGCAGTTTCGCTCCACGTTTCCTCCCCACAGCCGGTCGCCCTTCCGCAGTTACGCTTCGCTTCGCTCGCTGTGGTCAGCTTGCGGGAGGACTTGCACCTCCAAGATTGCGCCCATGCTGGGCGCACAACGGAAAACATACCGCATGCGTACATGCGGTATGCCTGCATCCTCATAATGCTCGCCTTCGCGCACGAAACCATACCGTGCATAAAACGCTTCCGCGTGGGTTTGGGCGCTGAGTTCTACTTGCGAATCGCCGCGCTGCTGCGCTTGCTGCATCAATGCCAGCAGTAACGCAGCGCCAACGCCGCTGCCGCGCGCTTCCTGGTGCACCGCCATGCGACCGATATGGCCGTCCGGCAACAATCGCCCGGTACCGACAGCACGCTCGCCGCCTTCGCCATCGGGTACGAAAGCGACCGCATGCAGGCATTGTGCATCCATCTCATCCCACTCCATCTCGAGCGGGACTTTTTGTTCCAATACAAAAACCGTATAACGAATGGCTTGTGCTTCGGGCTTTTGGGTGTCCCAATCACCAAGTGCGATACGTAGTGTCATATATTTCGCAAAAAAAATTCGAGAGCCGCAGTTTACTGCCGATTTCATTCGACCGCGCGCGGTGGATAAAAACGGTAAAAATTTCGGTACTCTCGACTTATTCCATTTCCAGCGTTTTGCCCTGCCTGAGCAATTTCTCAAACGCCTCGGCGGCCAGTGGCCGACTGAAATAATAGCCTTGCATCTGATCGCAGTCGTTCTCGCGCAAATAGGCGAGTTGCTCTTCAGTTTCGACGCCTTCGGCAATGACTTGCAAGCGCAAGTTGTGCGCCAGTGAAATGATCGACTTGACGATTGCCGCACCATCCGAATCGACGGTAATGTCGCGCACGAAAGATTGATCAATCTTCAGCACATCGATCGGGAACCGTTTCAAATAAGACAAGCTGGAATAGCCGGTACCGAAATCGTCGATCGACAGGTGCAAACCGAGCGCCTTGAGGTCGCGCAAAATACCGATAGTGTGTTCCACATCGGCCATCACCAAACTTTCGGTTAATTCGACTTCAAGATAGAGCGAATCGAGTCCGGTTTCGGCCAGGATTGCAGTAATCGACTGCACCAGGTCGAGCTCGCCAAACTGGCGTGCCGAGAGATTCACCGCGATGCGAAACTGCCCCAGTCCAGCTTCCTGCCATACCTTGTTTTGCTTGCACGCGGTACGGATCACCCAGTTGCCGATTGGTACAATCAAGCCGGTTTCCTCGGCAAGCCTGATGAAACGGTCAGGCGGCACCATTCCCAGCTCCGGATGATTCCACCGAATCAACGCCTCCATGCCGACAATGCGGCCGGTCTGCAAACACACTTGCGGCTGGTAGTGCAAGAGAAATTCATTGCGCTCGATGGCCTTGCGCAAATCGGCTTCAAGGCGCAAGCGCTCCATAGCCTTTTCATTTAACGCTACGGTAAAGAACTGGAAATTGTTGCGCCCGGTTTCCTTGGCCCGATACATCGCGATGTCCGCATGCTTGATCAACGTTTCCGGGTCTTCGCCATCTGCCGGGTAAACTGCGACGCCGATGCTGCAGGTCGGATAAAAACGATGGCTGTCGATCTTCAGCGGCTGCGCTACCACGTCCATGATCCGCTGCAGAACATGCGCATTGGGAAATTCCTGCTCATTTTCAGGCAAAATCAGCACGAACTCGTCGCCGCCCTGGCGCGCCACGGTGTCGCTCTCGCGCAGCGTATGCTGCAAGCGTGTGGAAATTTGCTGCAACAGCAAGTCGCCGGCGGAATGTCCGAGCGAGTCATTGATGAACTTGAAATGATCCAGATCGAGGAATGCAACCCAGAACGGCCGACCGGAACGCGAGGCGCTGGCGATCGCATGATTCAGCCGTTCCCGCAGCAGCGTGCGATTCGGCAGCCCGGTCAACGCGCAGTGATTAGCCTGAAATTCAAGCTCATCCTGATAATGCTTCATTTCCGTGATGTCATATTTGGCGGCGACAAAATGGCTGATCACTCCAGCTTCATCCCTGACCGGAGAAATATGCACCTTGCTCCAGAACAGCGTGCCATCCTTGCGGTAATTGCGCATGGTCGCGTGGCCCTCACGCTGCTCGGACAGGATCGCGCGGATTTCGGCAATGCCGGACTGCGCATGATCGTTACCCCGTAATATGCGCAGGCTCTGGCCGACGATTTCTTGCGACGTATAACCGGTCATGCGCTCAAAAGCCGAATTCACATACTCGACCTGAAAATCGGGACTGGTGGCATTGGTGATGACGATCGCATTGGCACTGGCTTCGATCGCGCGTTGCCGCAAATGCAACGCTGCTTCCGCCGCTTTGCGCCGGCTGCGATTGCGCAACGACTGGAGCGCTACCATTACACTTTGCGCCAAGCCTTCCAGCAAGCCCAGCTCATCCGCATCGAACGCATCTTCTTCCGCCGCATAGACATTCAATATGCCGATGATGCTTTCGGCATGGATCAAAGGCAATGCAGCCTTGGAATGAAAGCCGCGCGATAGTGCCGCTTCGCGCCAGGGCAAATTGATGTCCTGGCTAAAATTATTCGCTGCCACCGGGCGGCGCGTGCGCAGCGCCTGATCGATAGTGCTCAGGATCGACAAGTTTTCCGCCAGCGGCTTTTTGATGCTTTCGATGTAATTCTGGCTTTCTCCGGTGATGTTGGTCAGCACAATGCCGTTGCCGCCATCCGTTTGCAGCATGCCGATCCACGCCATCCGATATCCGGCCTTTACCACCACTTCGCAAATACCCTGCAGCAGCGCATGCTCATCTTCAGCGATGGAAATTTTTTCTTCGCATTCGTGAATCGCGCGCAAAGCACGATGGCTGCGCCGCAGCGATTCCTGCAACAGGTATTCCTCCGTAACATCGCTGCCTACGCTGTTGACGCAACCCACGCCTGCAGTTTCGCCCTGAACAAAATGCACCGCGTAGCGCAGCCAGCGCACCACGCCGTCCGGGCGAATTATTCGATAATGGATGCTGGACTTGCCCTGCTCGCTGCAGGCTACAGCAAATGCGCGCACACGCTCCCGGTCTTCCGGGTGTATGCATGCAAGCCACAAACCGGGATCTTTATAAAAATCGTCAGGTAGCCGACCGTACACGCGTTCGACCGCAGGACTGACGTAACTGATCTTGCTGCCAGGGAAATCGGAAGTCCACAACACTTCATCGATTGATTCCATCACTTGCGTCAGTTGCTTTTCCCTGGAGTAAAGCGAGTGTTCCACTGCATTTGCGCGGGCTTCGGATGCATGACGATAAGAATTCAGCATCCTCATGAAGAGAAAAGTCAATATGCTCAGCAACGCTCCGGCAAATGCGGCAATTAGCGGTAACCATGCCTGCGACTGGCTGGCGAACTTCGGTTGCGCGGTAACACCCAAATGCCATACTGCGCCGCCGACCGGCAAATCAAGCGCGCGTTGCAAGGAAGGATCGCTAGAGGTGGGCTGCAATGCCGCTCCGAAATGGTAGCTCTTGCTGTTGAACACCAGGTTGCGGGAAGTGAAATTCGTGGCGGCATCGCCGAAATCCGCCTTGTGATGGATATTGATATCCAGATCGTCGAGCAACTCGGGGCCAAATACCGTGCGCAACATTTCATCGGTCCGGATAGCCAGGAACACGAACCCCGAAAAACGCGCGCGCCGCTGCTGCAGCGTGACGGGAACATCGCTGCCATGGTACAGCGGCAGGAAAAACACCACGCCGTCGATATTGCCGGGCGAAACAAAAAGGCGCACACGTTCGCTGACCGCCAGTTCCCCGCTATCGCGCGCTCGATGGATGGCCGCTTCTCGTTTTGCATCGGTTACCTGATCGTAACCAATATGGAAGCGATTTTTTGCCAATGGTTCAATGTATCGGACAATGAATGCTTCAGCATCCGGCGGCCTGTCGGTCAAATGTGCAGCCGAGATGAAAGCGTCCCGATCGTTCGCATAATCTTTGCGCAGCAAAAAATCAAACCCGCGCCGCTCGTCCGGCATCACACGTGGACTGAAGCCTACCGCCTGAATGCCGGGCAAGCGATGCTCGAGATTGAGCGAAGTGGTGACGCGCTGAAATGTCTGGCGCGTCAGATCCGGATGCACTGTGAATTGGGCCTGGTAACCGCGCAAAACTTCAGTATATTCATTGATTTGCCGCTCAAGGCTGTTTTTTGCATCTTTGGCGCGCGCATCCAGCTGAGTCGACAATTCATGTTTGACCAGTCTTTCACCTTCCCACCAGGCGACGCCGGTTGCCAGCAATCCTGCCAATAAAAAGAGCAATGAAAACCATTGCCCCTTATCAAATTTCTTGTCCGTTATCACCATATTCATTCGGTTTTCCTGCGTTTGATGCAAACCGCACCGTACCAGGGATCGATGTTTTTTTCAGGAAACTCCCTTTCAAGAGCCTATCCCAAGTTCAGGAATCTAAGCGGAAACGACGTATTTGATAGTCGACTCTTCCTAAAGCCACAAGACTTGGGAGCGACGTCAATAACCCCTCATCATGCCAGCAATTTCGGAGCACTATATGAAATGTTTGAAACGGCAGTGTTTGAAATGCCATGAATTGCCGGAGCATGGCGTTGCAGAATCTGCGTGCCCCGCAGTTTGAACACGCTCACCACCTGCGACAGATGCATTGCCTGATCTTGCAAAGTCTGGGCTGCGGCGGCAGCTTCTTCAACCAGAGACGCATTTTGCTGCGTTGCTTCGTCGAGCTGCCTGATTGCCTGGTTGACCTGTCCGATACCTGCAGTTTGTTCCTGACTTGCCGTCGTGATCTCGCCCATGATGTCGGTTACCTGTTTGACGCTATCGACAATGCGTTCCATGGTCTGGCCGGCTTCGTCCACTTGCTTGCTGCCCTCTTTGACTTTATTTACCGAGTCGTCGATCAGCGTCTTGATTTCCTTCGCGGCAGAAGCCGAGCGCTGCGCAAGGTTGCGCACTTCGGTGGCAACCACCGCAAACCCCCTGCCCTGCTCGCCGGCGCGCGCCGCTTCGACTGCCGCATTCAATGCCAGGATGTTGGTCTGGAACGCGATGCCGTCGATGACGCCGATGATGTCGACAATTTTTTTCGATGATTGATTAATCGAATCCATGGTATCGACCACTTGCGCAACGACCGCACCGCCTTTGCCGGCAACATCGGAAGCGGATAGCGCCAGTTGGTTGGCCTGACGCGCATGGTCGGCGTTTTGCTTGACGGTAGACATGAGTTGGTCCATCGAAGCTGCGGTTTCTTCCAGAGAGCTGGCTTGCTGTTCGGTACGCGAAGACAAATCCAGATTGCCCGAAGTAATCTGACCGGAAGCGGTGGCGATGGTATCGGTGCCGCAGCGTACTTCGCCGACGATCGTAACCAGGCTGTCGTTCATGTCTTTGAGCGCCTGCATCAATTGTCCGGCTTCATCTTTTGACGTAATCTCGATCTGGCTGCCCAGATCGCCGGAAGCTACGGTATTTGCAATCTGTATCGCTTTGCGCAGCGGCTGCGTAATGCTGCGTGTGACGCCATAAGCGAACCCGCACGCCAGCAAAGAGGCGATGCCGGCCAGCGTCAGCATGATGCTGACTCCATTTCTATATTCTTTTGTTGCTTTCGGACCTTCCTGTGCAATCAGTTCGTCGACCAGATTGATCAGGTTTTTGACCTGATTCATGTAAGCGGTTTGCGCTTGCATTACGGTCGATACCAGCAAGGCGCCGGCTTCCTGCTTCTTGCCTTCGGCCATCAGTCGCAAAAATTCATTTTGCCCACCCCGATATTTTGTGCGCGCATCCCCGATTTCCTGGAATATCGCGCGTCCCCGTTCGGTTGCCAGAAACTTATTGAGCAGGTCGAGATTCTTGTCGATATTTTGCCGCGCCCCCGAAATCATATCGAGTTCGCTTTTTATTTTTTCCGCGTCATCGAGAATGATGCTGTTGCGCATGGCGATCGCAATCCGATTGATGTCGTTGAGCACATAATTGGCCATGGCGATCTTCGGATAGCGATCATTGATGATCAGATCCGCGCTTTGATGCAGTGTAGTCAAGCGCAGTATGCTCAAACCGGTAATAGTGATCAGCAGCAGGATCACAACGCCGAAGGCACTCGCCAATCGATGACCGATTTTGAAATTTGCAAACGACATTGCAGTCTCCAGAGGGAATTAAAATATTTTCTCGTCTGCAGAACGAATCCGAAAATGACGAGTTTGACGTGCAAACCAGAAGTCGCTTGGAAAAAAGATGCCTGGGTTGCGGAGATATTGCCGACAGGTAACGACAAATGCGAGCAAGAGTATATAAATAAAAGGGTATCCGTAATGCACGGTTGATTCTCTGCTTTTTCATCTTTTTGTATATTTGTTTAAATCCGTAATATATGGTTGACAATGGCATTCATGCGCCTATAATCAATGCATAGACAAACCGTATTGTGCGGTTGACGGAAGAGGAGCGATAATCATGGCAAAGCAACTTTTTACGAGTGTTCAACAAGAAGCCTACGAACGCGGTACCGCTGATTTCTTTAGCAAAACAATCAACCAACCATACTTCGCAGGAAGCGAGCTGGCAACCGAATGGAAGTCTGGTTATGACAGTGCAGAGCGCAGCAATGCACGCGCTTGTGCAGAACTCAATTAATCACCAGCGCCCTTCGGGGCGCAATGAAACCACGACCATGAAGACGGTTGATAAACGAAGAGGCGGCGATCATGGCTAGAGAAGATACTTTGGCAGCGCTGACTCATATTTCGAGGGTGGAGCGAGTTTCCAATGCATTGGATGCTTTAGGTTTAGAGGAAATTCCAAGTGAGCAGAACACCGCCAAATCGGCAGTTCTTGCAGCATTAATAAACTTTGGAGAGGCTGTTTCTGACCGTGTTCTGGTGGAACTTTCTAAAGCAAGAATGCCACCCAGACCGAAGCTTCGTATACCTCGTTAGTGAAAATTACGATCAACCGATCATTGCGCTTTTTGAGTACTTGTCAGATCATTCAGTTTCCGCTCAACAATACTACTCACGCGATGCCAGCAAACATTCTGAATCTGCCGAAATTTCTTGTAATCTCAGTGGAAAATACCGATCACGATTACCACATCTACGCGGAAACAAAGCAGGCGCCTGCAAAGTGCCCGCACTGCGAATCTACCGAGCTGGTCGGCTTCGGTCGGCGCGAGCAGATGGTCAGGGACCTGCCTATGCACGGTAAGCGAGTCGGTATCTATGTCAGCACCAGGCGCATGCAGTGCCGTGGCTGTAGCAAGACATTCTCCGAAGTTCTGCCGGAAGTTGATGAGCGCCGATCCATGACATCAAGACTACTCGCTTGGATAGGGAGGCAATCCATTAAGCGGACCTTCGCCAGCATCGCTGAGGAGGTCGGAGTGGTCGAGGGTACGGTCCGGATGATATTCAAGGATCACATCTCTGAACTGGAGAAAGATGTTCGCTTTGAAACGCCTACATGGATGGGGATGGATGAAATTCATCTGATCAAGTACCGTGGCGTCATCACCAACATCCAGAACAATACGGTCGTCGAATTGCTGCCGAACCGGAATAAAGAAACGATTATCAACTACTTTGCCGGGCTGGAAGGCCGTGAGCGCATCCAGTACGTGGCAATGGATATGTGGGCACCTTATCGTGATGCGGTTGCACTGATGCTTCCTCAAGCGACTATCGTTATTGATAAGTTCCATGTCGTCAAAATGGCAAACGAAGCGATGGAGAAAGTGCGCAAGAGCTTTCGTGAATCCCTGACACCGAAACAACGGCGTGGATTAATGCACGATCGTTTCGTGCTGCTGAAGCGGGAGCATGACCTGAATGACAAGGAAGTGTTGCTTTTGTCCGGATGGGTCAGGAATTACCCGGAGCTTGGACTTGCGCATAGGCTGAAGGAAGATTTTTTTAAGATTTATGATGCCAAGTCAGCAGAAGAAGCGCTAGATAAGTTTGCGGCCTGGGACATCGCCGTTACCCACGAAGTGCGCGATGCGTTCTCAGATCTGATCCGTGCGTGGCGCAACTGGCAACCGTATATCGTTTCCTATTTCGACCATCCGATTACCAATGCCTATACCGAGAGCTTGAATAGCCTAATACGTGTCATGGACCGGATTGGGAGGGGCTACAGCTTTGAAGCGTTGCGCGCCAAGATATTGTTCACCGAAGGCGCACATGCCCATAAGCAGAAGCGGCCACGGTTCGAGCGCCGGAGCGGGGTTGAGCGGAAAGAGCAGCTTGATGAGATTAAGCTCGATCGCATTCCTCATATGGTTGGGTTCGCGATGGATGAAATGCCGCTCAAGCTGCCTAAGGTCAAATCAACACAACTCCCAGATGCGCCGAAAAATTATGGCGCGGACATATCAACACTGATCCGCATGATCGAAGAGGGTGAACTTTGAATTCATTTCAACCGCGTATTACGGATACCCAAATAAAACAAGCAAACTGTGCGTGATCCAGCTCAAGCAATTCAAAATTTGAGAGCGCGTCAATGCGGGGAAAATACCGCGTTTTGCGCGGTATTTAATCGCCGACCTGACCGCGCAATGCCGTTTTATCCGCAGGAAGCCGGCTCAGATATTTGAAGGTACCCATTGCCTTGGCCACCAGTTTGTCGCCGTTGCGCACTTCCCCTTCGCAAAAACACAGGGAAATGGAGCGATGAAATGCCTTGCCGGTAGCGATCAGCCGGCTACCGGGCTTGCCACCGGGCTGCACGAAACTGGTACTCATTTCCACGGTGACTGCGCCTTGGGCTTGCGGAAAAACCGAACGCCCAGCCAGCGACATCGCCACGTCGAGCAGCGTCATTGTCAGGCCGCCGTGCGCGACCGCCCAACTGTTCATGTGTCGTCCTTGCAGATCGACCGCGACTTGCGCCTGCCCGTCGCCGACGCTGATGAGCTGCACGCCAATTTCATTGAGAAACGGAATATCGACCGGGAACGGGATAGTTGCGGATACCGGTTCGCTCATCAGACACCCCCTGCCACCGGTGCGGTTTTCGCTTGCACCTCCAAGCGTTGCAATACTGTATGCATCAAATTTCCTTGTTCTTTCTTTGGTATAGGCTGAAATGTGCGAAGACACTGGAATCCCCTTTCGCCAATGATCATATTATAAGGGGTATGCATAAAAACAATACCATAGCCGCATACTAATTAAGAGGATTAAAAAATACAGCGTCATGTATATAGAATATTTCGGAAACGAAATGGCGCATCTTAACGCGATCCATCAGACGCTTCTACACCACATCCGGCAAGTCCGGCCACTGATGTACGGTTGCCACACTAATTTTGACACCACGTAACTTGCCTTCAATCAACAGGAGCGCTCCGGCCATGCAGCACGGAGTGGGCAGCTGCAATCGCGATTATCCTCGCAAGCGTCACGTAAGCTTCAAAGCCGACACTCAAAAACTGCCACGAAAAGGCAATAGCCCTGATAAAAACAGTTTGAGGAGACACAATGGCGCCCGCACCACCCCCTGCGCACGTCATCACTGCAGAAGAGCAAAAAGTAATTTTTGCCTCCTCGCTGGGCACCATATTCGAATGGTACGACTTTTACCTATACGGCTCGCTCGCCACCATCCTTGCGCAGCAGTTTTTCTCGGGCGTGGATGAAAACACCGGTTTCATTTTTGCGCTACTGGCTTTTGCCGCCGGCTTCATCGTGCGCCCTTTCGGCGCATTGATTTTCGGCCACCTGGGCGACATGATCGGGCGCAAATACGTCTTTCTACTGACGATCCTGATCATGGGCAGCTCGACCTTCATCGTCGGATTGCTGCCCAGTTATGCGTCGATCGGAATTATCGCGCCGATTGCGCTGATCACAATGCGCATTCTGCAAGGCTTGGCGATGGGTGGCGAATACGGCGGTGCCGCAACTTATGTGGCCGAACATGCACCGAATCACAAGCGTGGCCTGTTCACCTCATGGATTCAGACTACGGCAACGATGGGCTTGCTGATGTCATTGCTGATAATTCTGGGCATGCGCAGCGCTGTCGGTGAAGAAGCGTTCCAGGAATGGGGTTGGCGCATTCCGTTTCTGGTATCTATTTTTCTCCTGGCGGTGTCGGTATGGATTCGCATGTCCTTGAACGAATCGCCTGCTTTCGCACGCATGAAAGCGCAAGGCAGGACTTCCCGGGCGCCGCTGATCGAATCTTTCGGCCACTGGAAGAACATGAAGCTCGTCATCGTGGCATTGTTCGGACTGACTGCCGGGCAAGCGGTGATCTGGTACACAGGGCAACTTTACGCATTATTTTTTCTGATTCAGACCTTAAAGGTCGATGGCCAGACCGCAAACTTGCTGATTGCAGCGTCACTGCTGCTGGGAACGCCGTTTTTCATCATTTTTGGCGCGCTCTCCGACAGGATCGGCCGTAAACCTATCATCATGACCGGCTGCCTGCTGGCTGCATTGACGTACTTTCCGATTTTCAAGGCGATTACGCATTACGCCAACCCGGCTTTGGAAGCGGCGCAGATCACCGCTCCGGTTACTGTCAGGGCTGATTCTGACGAGTGCCATTTCCTGTTCAATCCGGCCGATGTCAAAAAATTCAGCTCTTCCTGCGACATCGCCCGCACCGCGCTGACCAAGGCGTCAGTCAATTATGTAATGATCGACAGCGCTGCCGGTTCCGTTGCAGCAATCCATATCGGCACGCAGATATTGAAAGGATTCGACACGACCGGCCTGAGTGCGGCCGATACAGCCGAGCAAACTGCAGCCTTCACCAAACGGATGACAACCGCCCTGAAAGCCGCCGGCTATCCTGGCAAGGCCGACCCGGAACAAGTCAATCGCGGCATGCTGCTGTTCTTGCTGTTTATTCTGGTGTTGTGGGTGACCATGGTATACGGGCCGCTCGCTGCATTATTGGTCGAGATGTTTCCAACCCGCATCCGCTATACGTCGATGTCGCTGCCGTACCATATCGGCAATGGCTGGTTCGGCGGCTTCCTGCCTACCACTACTTTCGCGCTGGTAGCCTTCAAGGGCGACATTTACTACGGCTTGTGGTATCCGGTAATCATCGCTCTGATGACGTTCGTCATCGGCATGCTGTACATCAAGGAAACCAGTGGCAAGGACATTTACGCCCGCGATTGATGAAGGCATCACTGCGCGGCGTTTTCATCCAGCAAGGGCAATGGCGGCAGCGGACGAGTTTGAACCTGCAGCACTTCACCCCATTCCGCCCACTCAATCGATGTCTGGCTGACTACGGTAGCGACCTGCTCCTGCTCGATCCCGACCGCCCTGCCAAACTCCAGGAGCGCAGGGATCATGCTTTCCCGTTCGTCATCTGCTGCAATGCAGATGTCAGCGATGTACGCAGCCATTTGCAGTATCCGTACAAGCCGTTGCTGACGCGCGTCTTCCGCAAAACCGGAAGCCTGCGGTGCTTCATGAAACAATACCGAATCGCTGAACAAGCGCGGAATACTCCAGTCGCTCATCATTGCCGCGGCCAGGCTGAGATGATTGAATCCGAATAATTGCGTTTCAGCGACAGTCATGTCGGCAAGCGGCTTATCCTGGTACTCCTGCAGCAACCGGGAATATGCAGTAGGTCGCGCCGATGCAAGGCCAAGGCGCCCTATGCCTGCCAGCAGACCGCAAGTAAACATTTCCGCAGTCGGCGCAATGCGTATGTATCCGGTGAGCGCTTGCGCGGCGCAAGCCATCGCGACAGAACGCGACCAAAATTGTGCATAGTTGAAACCTTTGCAGCCGCCATCCTGATAAGACGTGACCAATGAGATGCCCAGTACAATTTGCCGGACTGCTTGCAGACCAACCAGAATCAGGACATCCGTAGTCACCGAGGCAACCGGGCGCCGCCTGTTTGCGTTCGCGACATTAGCGATCTTGATCATGCGTCCGGCCATCACCGGATCGGTTTGGATCTGCTTGGCTAGTTCTAGCAGCGATACCTGTTCATTCTGGCACAGACGCATGACTTTGAGCCGCACGCCATTGGGTGAAGGCAATACGTTGGAAGCTTTCAGTTCGTTGAAATCGATAACTTCGCTCATGGTTGTTCTCTATCCAAATGTTGGCTATGAATATGCAACACGGCGTCCCAATCCTTGAAAAAAGCGTCAACGCAAGCGGGATCGAAATGACTGCCAGCACTATCATGGATCAGTGCCGCTGCACGGTCCAGTTCCCACGCCTGCTTGTATGGCCTGGCCGACGTCAGCGCATCAAATACGTCGGCTACCGCGATAATGCGGCCATGCAGCGGAATCTGTTCCCCTTGCAAGCGGCACGGATAACCGCTGCCGTCATATTTTTCGTGATGCGTCAACGCGATTGCTGCTGCTGCCTGCAGCAGCGGCGATGTACTTCCCTTGAGAATGTCCGCGCCAATCTGCGAATGGGTGCGCATAATCGTCATTTCATAGTCATCGAGCCGGCCCGGCTTGAGCAAGATGCTGTCGGGAATGCCAACCTTGCCAATGTCATGCATTGGCGCAGCATCCTGAATCAGCATCTGCTCTGCTGCATCGAGGCCAAAATTGCTCGCGAGAAGTCGGGAGTAATCGGCCATGCGCAAAAGATGCGCGCCGGTTTCCGGATCGCGATATTCTGCCGCGCGCGACAAGCGGTGAATCGCCTCCCGCTCGCGCGCGACGATTTCCTTGGAGGCTTTCCTGATCTCCTCGGCCAGCCAGCTCGCACGATCGGCAAGCTGCAACTGTGCTTTGCGGAGCACCAGCAGGTTGCTTACCCTGGCACGCAGTTCAGTTTTATCGACAGGCTTGGTAAGAAAATCATTTGCGCTTAACTGCAGCGCCTTGTATCGCACATCGGTGTCGATATCGGCTGTTGCCATGATCACCGGGATCAATGTCTTGCCCGGCAACGCACGAAAGCGCTGCAGGAACTGCAATCCATCCATCTCGGGCATCATGTAATCGATCAACACAAGATCCGGTTCATTGGTCCTGCACCACTCGAGGGCCTGAATCGGATCCGATGCTTCAATCGGCGTTACATCCGGGATTGACTTGAGCATATAAGAAAATAATGTCAAGTTGGTTTGGTCATCATCAACGATTAATACATTCATATTATTTTTTCATTCTGTTGACAAAATCGCTTAGCCGCACAAATGCCGACAGCATGGCATCGTGCAGTTGCTTCAATCGCAGCAAGTCGCCGCCACGGCATGCGCGCTCGGCGGCGCCGCCAAGTTCGGCGAGTTCTTCCATACCCAGATTGGCGCACGAGCCGATCAAGCGGTGGCACAACGCATGGATTTGCGTGACGTTCTGGCTGTCGATCGCATCTCCTAATTGGCAAAACAACGGCCGCGTCGTCGATACGAACAAATCCAGCATTTCCCGTTGGATTTCAGCGTCATTGCCAAAAATATCGTGCAAACGGTATATGTTGAGCATCAACGGCGCAGCCGTTGCCGTAGCAGCCTTTTCATCATTCAGCGGCAGGCGCCGTGCAAGAAGCTCGACTAGTTGTTCACGCTGGATCGGCTTGGCAAGATAGTCATCCATGCCGGATTCAAGACAGCGTTCGCGGTCGCCCTGCATTGCATTGGCCGTCATCGCAACGATTTGAACATGACCGCCAGTCGACTGTTCAATTTTGCGTATCTGGCGCGTAGTCTCGAAACCATCGATCACGGGCATTTGGCAATCCATCAAAATCATCCCGTAAGGAACAGTCGCCATCGCGTCCAACGCTTCTTGTCCATTGCTGGCGATATCAGCCGCGTACCCTAACAAGTTGAGCTGACGGATCGCGACCTTTTGATTCATGATGTTGTCCTCCACCAGCAGAATCAGCCTGCGATCCTTGAGCGCCTGCTCGGCATCGACTACCGGTGCAGCAACGCGATGCTCGACCACAACTGGCTGATTAATCTGCCGACGTTCCAGCGCCACAGCCAGCGCATCGAACAATGCGGACTGTCTGACCGGTTGCACGAGCGCAGCATGAAAGCCATCCGACCGCGCATCTTCACGCGCATTCTCACAAGCTGCCAACAATACGAACCGTACCCCTGCCTCGCGCGCCGATATCGCACCAATCAACTCTCCGGGCGCCATGTCCGACAGACGTGAATCGATAATGACGACCTGTTTGCCGTCACCCGACTGATGCCGCCTGAGTGCTTGCGCTGCAGAGTCGGCTACGGTCACCTGCATCCCCCACGAAGTGATGTAGTCGCGTAAGATTTTTGCTTGTATCGGATGCGGCGCGACCAGCATGACCCGCGTGGTCTTGTGTTGCTCCCCCTTGTTTGAGGGCATCGCGTCGGTAACCACCGGCATCGCCAGCTCAAACCAGAATACAGAACCAGTACCCGGCGCGCTATTGACGCCTATCGTCCCGCCCATCAGCTCGACCAGTCGCTTGCAGATCGACAGCCCCAAGCCGGTACCGCCATATTTACGGGTCACCGAACCATCGGCTTGGATGAACGGCATAAAAAGCCTGGTGATTGCTTCGGTGTCAATTCCGATTCCGCTATCGGAAATTTCAAAACGGATTAGACAGTGGTCGCCACCGAGGTGCGCAATTTGGCGCAGCGCTCGGCTGCTGCCGCGAAAGAAATCAAGACCCTGATCGACGATTCGGTTGTCAAGGTAGGCCTCGGCGCCAGGCAGGCTGATCAGGCCGGCGCTGCCATGCACGAGATCGTCAACAGCGTCAAACGCGTGACCGATGGGCTTGGCGGCTGCGTGCGTGGTGTTGTTGTACACCGCAGTGCTATGGCGGGTAATGCGGTATCGGGAGAATTTCGAACTCGAACTGAAGGGTGCGAAAGAGGCGGCAGAACAGGCAAATTTTGCTCGCGGTGCATTCTTATCAACAATGAGTCATGAAATTCGCACTCCAATGAATGCAGTGATCGGCATGGCCGGATTGCTGCGCGATACGCCGCTCGATGCCGAACAGGAAGAGTTCACCAAAGCCATTGAAGAATCTGCCAGCGCGCTCATGGCGATCATCAACGATATTCTGGACTTCTCCAAGATTGACGCAGGCAAGTTGATGATTGAGTCCATTGATTGTCATTTGCTCTCGATTGTCGAGAGCAGTCTTGAGGTCTTTGCCAACAAGGCGCGAAAAAAAGAATT
>Ga0366803_1002_pt1 | contig 76628 bp, 58 predicted proteins | sample BONcelN113001F14_FD_207030 | JGI IMG/M metagenome (GOLD analysis project Ga0366803, IMG submission 207030) | Enriched cells from coal bed in the Powder River Basin, Montana, United States - BONCAT cells N11 rep3 HSBNCT.N11.300.1.F14 ... | reverse complement strand
AATGCGCACGTCATTAAAAGAGTACAGGAAAGTAATGGTAAGGAAATACTGGGCATTATGACCGGCAAGGGAAATACGGCGGAGTTCAGAGCGGCGGTGGTGGTCGCGATTGATAGCGAACATGACATCGCGCAACTCAAAATTAGCGGCAACGCATTGCCGGTCATGAAATTGGGAGATTCAGGGGCGGTTTTGGAGGGGCAGTCACTTGCCTTTACCGGGTTTCCCCTCGGGATGGCTCTTGGATTTCATCATGTTACCCATCGTGGCATGATTTCCTCCATTACCCCTGTTGTCATGCCAGCGCTGAATTCAAAAAAACTGGATGTGAAAATAATTACGCAGCTGCAAAAATCAACATATTCAGTGTTCCAATTAGATGGAACTGCATATCCGGGCAGTAGTGGGAGCCCGCTGTATGACCCCGAGACTGGCATCGTTTATGGGGTTATCAACATGGTATTCATAAAGGGTATGAAAGAAAATGCCATCAGCAGCCCCAGTGGTATTACTTATGCGATTCCGGGTAACTTTGTCAGCGATTTATTGAAACGGAATCCTCCATAAAGCAGAGAGCGTGAGTTGCCCGTTCTTGGGTTATTTGACTGTAGGGTATCGGATAAGCCGGCTGAGCGGCATTCATAGCGGTACCCTGTCCACTTTTTTCTTATCTTCGATGCATAAACGTCATTTGGCCGGCGGCTCGTTCCAATGCCCAGCTTCGGACAGCATATTTTTTAACCCTTGCAAAGGAAAACCCAGTTCATAGGCTTTCTTCGCATGAATTTTTGCCTTTTGATAGTCTTTTTTCTTCATATATAACAAGCCGAGGTTGTAATTGATGTTTGCATTCTCGGGTTGCAATCTGTTTGCTTCGTTGAGTTGGTCAATCGCTTTGTTTAAATCTCCCGATTTCAGAAGATATATACCGTAAATCATCCGTACTATTCCATCATTCGGTTTGAAGCGGATTGCCCGGTCAAAATAGCACTCTATCGAATAACGGGCGCCTTCGGGCCGGAGCTTTTTATCTCTCAGTACGAGTTTCGAGAAAGCCATTAGCGCTCGATGATGATTGGGAAAGGTCCCTAGCGTATAGGCAAGATCACCTCCTACGGTGCCCGTATTGCCTTTGGTCAGTTGCTCAACATTTTTGGTGAAGTGAAAATTTTCAACCACTTCCAGGTCTGAGCGATTTTCACTATTGGTGTAATCAAACGGGCCAAAAGAACTTTTCAAATCCCCACAATACGTAGTAGAAGCTGCATGCAGGCTGGCTGATGCTGACAAGATAATAATGGCAGTAATGTATGACCGAGTTTTCATAAAGTCCTCTTCTAAGTATACGGTTCTTACTTTGATCAGAACAGAAATGGCTTATTTTTCAGAAATTACTTTGTTAAGGAGATTGGCCAGCTCTCCCGTCCTGGATTTGCGCGAGCTTGAAAGGGCTTTTTCCATCGAGGCAATAGGCGCTTTATTTTCCTTGGCCAAAATCAGAAAATTTTGCAGCATCTTGATAATGTCATTCCGAGAGTTCAGTGGAGCAATAGTGTCGATGCCCGCATTTCTAAGTGCCGTAGCGGTATCTCCTGCCGGATCGGTCAAGGCTAAAATGGGGCGGCGGGCGCGCAAATATTCGTAAAGCTTGGCCGGAATCTGTAGATTGCAATTGGACGCCTGCAGAATCAATAAGCCATCCGCAGTAAGCATTTCAGATAGCGCCTCTTGGTACGGTATGGACGGCGCAATTTTTACGATATCCGCTATTCCGTGTTGGTCTATCAGCATCTGCAGATAACTGTCGTGCGCAGTTGCGCGCAGAATTACTTTCAAGTTCTCGAATGAAATCAAACCTTCTTGGGATAATGCTGCCAAAGCTTCGAAAAAAGGTATGGGATCACGCTCGGATGGATAAATAATCCCGCTATGCACAAGCACGAACGGTTTGTGATCAGAGGAGCCTTTGGCGATGGTAGCCGCTTGGGCGGAGGCAAAATTTTCCTCATCATAACCATTTTCTATCAAACACAAGCGTGCAGCATCCGCTTCGGGAAATCGGGTTTCATAGAGTTTCATGGTTCCGGGCGTGGTGCACACGGCTTTGGCGCAATGGGTAATTGTTTTTTCTTCTATCCACTGATATAGCCGACGAGTAAGAGGGTTCGGCGGGTAATCACCATCCGTCATCGGATCTCTGAAATCAGCCACCCAAGGGATTCCTGTCAAGCGGTGCAGGCTCAGGCCAATCAAATGTGCTGTTGCAATCGGATAGCTTGACCAGATCACATCAGGCCGATATTTGCGAATCAATTGCAGGCCTGCAGGAATAGCGCCTAATCCCCAGGATACCCAGCGATCCGGCAAAGCCAGCCAGCCTGGGTAACGTCCGTTAATGGACAGGTGCCTGGAAGTATCCAATGCAAAGGCACGATGTATTTTTATCTGATCGGGTATTTCATCGAGTTGGTCGTTTGCCACATTCTGATATGCGCGTGGATGGGCTGTGAGAATAATAGGCTCCCAGCCAAACGCCGGCAGGTATTGGGAAAATTTCAGCGTGCGCTGAATGCCGCTGCTACCGCGCAGGGGAGGGTAATGGTATGCAATCATTAATATGCGTTTCACCATGAAGCAAGCCATTCTTTTGTCCAGGCGGCTACCTGATCGCGCCAGTCTTTTTTTGAAAAAGTATGATTTGCATCTGGCAAATCGCGGCGCTGTATCTGGACGGATTCCAGTATCCGTTGCCATTTCCTGGAGCCTTTGAGCAAATCAGAAAACTCCTGTGATGTCAGGTCATTGCCGCTCAATATCAAGAGTATTTTTCCTTTAAAACGGCTGAGCCCATCAAGCATTCGGTCCGGTAAAGGAGCAAGATTGCACGTGCGTTCATGATCTGCATTATTGATCCGGCACGATGAAGTCTCTGTTTCATCGTGCCCTTTTCTCACTCTCTCCCCCGGGGGGAGGGCGCGGGGTGAAGCCGGGGTTTCGGATGGCATGCCATCTGCCTGCATAACGGTATCCGCTTGCAAGCGGATACGCGCATTGCAAGTGAGGGAATGCGGCTCCATATTTAATCGTGCCGCATCAATAGGAAGGTTTGCAATTTCTTTTCTCGTAGCCACGGCTTTGCCGACAAGCTGGAACACGGAGCGCACGGCTGCAGCGTAATCGAACTTTCCTTGACGTATTTTCTGCCAGAAATCGGGAGCGAATATGCGCGCCAGATAATAGTGCTTCAGATAAGCTTTCGCGATTCCCGTTTCGGTTCTAACCCACGGATTGAGTAACACCAAGCCGGTCACCCGCGAGTCCTTATGTGCATAAAAAAGTGCGGCGGACGCGGCATCGCATAAGCCCCAGATCACCAGCTCCTTGAGCGAGGATGTTTCCTTGAAAAATAGGTCTATCGCATGCGATAAGTCATCCGTTATTTCTTCAAACGTTCTTGCGCTGCCTTCGCTATCTCCCATGCCTCGATAGTCAAAACGCATTACAGGCACACCATGGGCCGCGAGATGACGGGCCAGCAGCGTGAATTGGCGATGACTTCCAACCCGATATTGGGGACCTCCGACCAAAATTAGTACTCCGCGCGAAACAGCATGCTCCGGCATGCTCAGGATGCCGTACAGCCACGCATCATGGCAGCAAAAACTAATCGCGCGGTCATTGAAGTTCATGGCGTGTTTCAGTAAATGGCTTTGCGGTTGCAGACAACAGTTCCGGACATTCGGAGATTTCCTGGGTCATCCAAAAAGAACTGCATGGCACCAGATGGACGTGCAGGTTTGCTCCAGCCTGTTCCCAGATGCTCGCTACTCTTGCGCCTGCGGGCGTCATGGAGCGCCCCGATTCGGATACGGCTTCGAACCAGTGAATCGGGATTTTCGTTACGATCAGCTCGTTTGCCTTTAGCTTATCGATGGCCGCAGCCAAGGACGGAGAAAGCTCGTAGCCGGCCACTTCGAGCGTTTCGCCAGCGCAAAGAGACGCCCGCATGAGATGCGTTCCACTGGGTTTTTCTGGCGGCGATGTGAACATGCCATTTGCCAATTTCAAGCGCAAAAACTGGGTTAAAAAAGACTCGCCAGTGAGGACGGGCTGCCACAATAGGATGTTTTCAATCGGATGTTCTGTTTGTTTGGCAAAATCCAAAGCCAGCAAGGCACCCAAGCGCAATCCCCAAAGACTGATGGAAGTGGAAACATTGCAGGCAAGCCATTTCATCGCTATCGCAAGATCGTCCTTCCATATGTCCCAACGCGCCTCTTTGAATTCTCCGCTGCTATCCCCGCAGCCGAAAAGATCTATTTGCAATACTCCAAACCCCAATGCTGCAAAAATTCTTGCCTGCATTGCTGCCATTCTTCTCGACTTGTTCATCTCATCTGCAAAAGGATGGACATAGATAAAAGCACCGCGGCAATGCGTGCCGGAGTGCGGCGCGTGGTAAAGGCAAAAACGCTCGCCTGAATCTGTTTTCAGAAAAAACGGCTCGGCAGGCGGGTTTTTGAAAGGGGATTTCATCCAGCCAATTTTTGATCAATAAACTGGTTCAGACTTCCCAGTGTTTCGAAAGTCGCTGCGCTAATTTCATCGTCATCCACGGTGATGCCAAAATGTTCTTCGAAGGCTGTAATCAAGCTAATGACCGCCATAGAATCCAATTCTGGGATACGTCCGAGCAAGACTGAATTTTCCGTAAGCGCATTCTTTCTCTCTCCGAGGTTGAGTATGTCGGACAGAATGTTTTTTATTTCTTCAAGATGTTGCATGAGGGCTCCATGGCGTGAAATTGGGTGAGACCGCTGGTATCGAATTGCAGTTGCGGAAATGAGGCCGGGCCAAGCGATAGATGAAAGTAGGGCGCCAAGGTGGCGAACATCCATTGCCAGCTGCCGCAACGCAGAAAAACCACTGTGCCCAAGGGCGCGGTCCCTATCTTGGCGTGTGCGGCGAGCGAGCCTGCGTTGAATGCGGAAATGCGACTGCAAGACCAGCGTACGGCGCGCGCATGCAGCAAACGGTTGGCTTCATCCCATAGCCGCGGGAAAACGAAGCCAAGCCGGTCTTCCGGTTTCACATAAACGTCAAAATCCCATACGGACTGCGCCGACAAGAGTTGGTAGCTGGCTCGTACTTCATCTTCCTGATAGCGGTCGAACAAAAACCATAAAAATCCGACCATTCTGCCTTGCTTGAAAGCGGTCAGGCTCTGCGCGCCTTGTGCGAAGCGTTGCGCTACTACTTCAACAGGACGCGGATAAGGCGAGGGCAGATCGTTTGGATCTTTGCACAAGCGTACTTCGATTGTTTTTCCTCGACCGTGGCATAACGATGCCGTAGCAACCGCTTGCGCGACGAAATAGTATTTGTAAAGTGCCCAACGATCTCCGGAGAGAACTCCGAATAATCGATGAAGCAAGTAAAAAATAGTATTGACCCATCCCAGCTGTTCAATAGTGCGGCGCAAACGGTTCCTCATCAAAGCTCCAAAACGGGTTTATGCAAACGCCTTCCATTAGATGCCGCCATCGCACGGCGTAAATTGAGCACTCTCAATCTTCGCTGGGATGATAAATTTCTTTTTTAACAAGTTTTTTTAGTATAACGCGGAGAATCCGCTTGTGTTCCCGGGACGTTTCAAGATGGACTAACGAAAGAACAGTTTCTTGATTTGCGCCAATATTACGGTTGAATATGCTATGAAAATAGCCAAATTATTACGCGGCAACGGCATTTTAATTTATTCTTTGATAAGAATTTGTGATGAGTTGCAGCCCGTAGGTGTGATGCATTGCTTGCGGATATGGGGCTTGGTGGCAGCAGAAGAGGGCGCATTGCGTATTGGCGGCGCTTGAGATGTATTCAAAGTACGCAACGACATCCATTTATTGAAAATGATTTCTTTGAAAAGATAGGTTCAATTCAAAATGACCGACCTTGTTCACGAGTTTATCTTCCATTCCGCTATGGCGTCGCCCCAGGCTGAGGCCCTGGCTTATCAGGACCGGCGGCTGGACTATGCAGCGTTAGCCACAGACGTTCAAGCGGCAGCTGCTGCTTTGCTTTCTTTGGGGCTTGGCCGGGGCGAGCGGCTGGCCGTGTATCTGGAGAAGCGCCTGGAAACGATTGTCGCCTTGTTTGGCACTGCCGCTGCGGGGTGTGTGTTCGTACCCGTCAATCCTCTGCTTAAAGCGGAGCAAGTCGCTTATATTTTAGATGATTGCAATGTCAGGATGCTGGTGACTACAAGCGATCGCTTGCATTTGCTGGTTACGGTTTTGCCGCAGTGCCATGACTTGCATACGGTACTCGTGGTAGGTCCGTGTGAAGATTTACCGAGCGTGCCAAATGTAAACATTCTGTCGTGGGATCACGCGCTTTGTGCTGCAGGTATAAAGCGCGTACACCGTTGCATCGATAGCGACATGGCAGCGATCTTGTATACGTCAGGCAGCACCGGCAAGCCCAAGGGCGTGGTGTTGTCCCACCGTAACATGGTGGCTGGAGCGAAAAGTGTTGCGAGCTATCTTGAGAATACTCCAGACGACAGGATACTTTCGGTTTTGCCGTTGAGCTTTGACTATGGCTTAAGCCAGCTCACTACCGCCTTCCATGTCGGAGCTACCGCGGTTCTGATGAACTATCTATTGCCGCGAGATATTCTCAAGTCTGTTGAAAAAGAGCGCATCACCGGTCTTGCTGCAGTTCCGCCGTTGTGGATACAACTGGCGCAGCTGAATTGGCCCGAGCAGGCATCGCTACGATACATCACCAATTCTGGCGGAGCGATGCAGCGCACGACGCTTGACGCACTACGCAAAGCACTCCCCAAGACCAAGGTATTCCTGATGTACGGCCTGACCGAAGCGTTTCGTTCGACTTTTCTTCCTCCGGACGAATTGGACCGGCGTCCGGATTCAATGGGCAAGGCAATCCCTAACGCCGAGGTGATGGTGCTACGCGAAGACGGTTCGCCATGTGCGCCCGGCGAACCGGGGGAGCTGGTGCATCGTGGCGCTTTGGTGGCGATGGGATATTGGAACGATTTGGAAAAAACTGCCGAACGTTTCAAACCTGTTTCTTCGCGCCAGCAGGGTTTGCCGATTCCTGAGCTGGCGGTCTGGTCGGGCGATACCGTACGCATGGATGAAGAAGGCTTCCTGTACTTTATCAGCCGCAAGGATGAAATGATCAAGACTTCGGGCTACCGTGTGAGCCCCACTGAAGTGGAAGAAGTCATTTACGCGATGGACCACGTAGGCGAGGCTGCAGCCATCGGCGTTGCGCATCCGATACTCGGTCAAGCGATCGTTGCCGTCATTACGGCGCGCGATGGCGCACAACTTGATGCGGAAGCATTGCTTCTTGCATGCAAACCGCATCTTCCCACATACATGTTGCCTGCCCGTATCGAAATATGGAGTAATAGCTTGCCGCGTAACCCCAACGGCAAGATCGATCGCAAGCTTCTTGCACAGGAACTGCAAAACATATTTATGGAAGCAAAAGGATGAATAACCTTCGTCCTCAGCATGCTCCGATGTCCCAATTTCAGATACACGATGATTGCCTTCATCTGAGCGGCATGGCGCTGACACGGTTGGTGCAGAAAGTGGGAAAAACGCCTTTTTATGCTTACGACCGCCAACTCATCACAGACCGGATCGCCTTTCTGCGTCGGCATTTGCCCGCTGAAATTCATCTCCACTACGCAATGAAAGCCAATCCGATGCCTGCAGTGGTGCAGCATATGGCCAGTTTGCTCGATGGGATCGATGTGGCTTCTGGCGGAGAACTGAAAGTCGCACTGGATACGCCGATGCGGCCGGACCGGATTAGTTTTGCCGGCCCGGGAAAAAGTGACGAGGAGCTTACTTGCGCTATTGCCGCCGGCATTGTTCTCAACATGGAATCCGAGCAAGAGTTGGAGCGCATCGCATCCATTGGCAATCGCCTGAAGCTACGGCCCAAAGTCGCGGTTCGCGTCAACCCTGATTTTGAACTGAAGTCTTCGGGTATGAAAATGGCAGGAGGCGCCAAGCAGTTTGGCGTCGATGCGGAGCGTGTTCCTGCGATGTTGATGCGGATGAAGGGGATGGAACTGGATTTTGAAGGCTTCCATATTTATTGCGGTTCGCAGAATCTGAAAGCGTCGGCACTTCAGGACGCGCATGAAAAAACCTTTCAACTTGCGCTCCGGCTAGCGCAGGATGCACCTTCTGCTGTCCGTTTGTTGAATATAGGAGGCGGCTTCGGTATTCCTTATTTTCCTGGCGATGAACCCTTGGATCTGGCTGCGGTGGGCCAGAATTTGCAACGGCTTTTGCCGGAGGTGAAACGCCACCTTCCTGACGCGCAGATCGTGATTGAACTTGGTCGGTATCTTGTCGCAGAGGCGGGTATTTATGTCTGCAAAGTAGTGGAGCGAAAGATATCGAGAGGGCAAGTGTTTCTGATAGTCGATGGTGGACTGCATCATCACTTGGCGGCTTCGGGTAATTTCGGTCAGGTAATCCGGAAAAACTATCCGGTCGCCATCGGCAACAAGATGCAAGCGGAAGAGCACGAACTCGTTTCCGTAGTGGGGCCGCTTTGTACTCCGTTAGATCTGCTGGCGGACCAGATGGAGATGTGCAAGGCCGATGCCGGAGATTTTGTCGTTGTATTTCAGTCCGGTGCTTATGGCTTGACCGCAAGCCCGACAGCATTTTTGAGCCACCCAGCCCCGCTGGAAGTGCTTGTTTGAGACCCGTGAGCTGATGCTGCGCATTGTCAATATCGAGAAAAACGATGCCCGGAAAATACAACAGGCGCGCAAAGTAGCGCCAATGTTGCAGGCTAGCTTCATGGTTTCATCCTGTTAAATTATTTTAATATTACGAGTATATTTAAGTGTCGCAATAAAAATATGCGGTATATGCCACAAAAAAGACTATACCCCCTATATTTTTGAATATTGCAAGAGCGTGTCTCTGGTTCTATCTTTGGTCGGCTGTGCGCAACATCAGTTATCGGTATGAGCTATTAATCGCAAGGATTTTAAGGAGAAAGCAATGCTTGAACTTTGGAAAAAGGCGTTGGCGCTGTGAGCGGCTTGTGTGGCTGGAGTGGTTACGGCGTTTCTCTGGATGAGAACCGTCATCTGGCAGAGCGAATGGGCGGCGCATTGGCGCGTTTTGATGCCAGTGATATTCAGGTATCGGTCGGTGAACAAAGCGCTTTGGCGGTTGCTGCTCACGATGGCAGTTCGCATCTTTATCAAAAGGATGGGCTTCAGGTTGCGATCTGGGGGCAACTCAGATTTAGTGATGCCGGTTTGTCACAGCAAGCACAATCCGAGGGTGCCGCCAAAACCTTGGCAGAAAACTGGCGCAGCATTGGCGAGCGGATTTTCCCCCGTCTATCCGGCACTTTTTCCCTTTGCATAATGGACCGAACAACCGGAACGACCGTTCTGGCAATCGATCGCATCGGAGCCTATCCGCTTTCCTACCAGCTTTCCGGCGGAGCCTTGGTTTTCGGATCGTCGGCGGATGCGCTCATCCTTCATCCGCTGGCACAGTCCGAGATTAATCCGCAGGGACTTTACAATTATGTTTTTTTTCACATGGTTCCCAGTCCCGCCTCCATCTACAAAGACCATCAGCGGCTGTTGCCCGGCGAGTACGTGATTTACCGGAAAGGGCAGGCAGAAACGCGGAAATATCGTGGGATACAATTCGCGGAAAACGAAGATTTGCCTTTCCCCGAACTCAAGCAAGAGTTCTTGCGCGTCTTGCGTTCCAGTGTGCGCGACACTGCAGGAACACAGCAGGTAGGCGCTTTTCTGAGCGGAGGAACGGATAGTTCTACGATTGCCGGAATGTTGGGGGAGGTCAGCGGCCAGTCCGCCCGTACTTATTCGATCGGCTTCGATGCCAAAGGATACGATGAGATGGAATATGCGCGCATTGCAGCGCGACATTTTTCCACGCAGCATCATGAATACTATGTCACCCCTGACGATGTAGTGGCTGCCATTCCGCAGATAGCGTCTATCTTCGATCAGCCTTTCGGTAATGCATCTGCCGTACCTGCGTACTATTGCGCACGGATGGCAAAAGCGGATGGATTGCACAAAATACTGGGTGGCGACGGTGGCGACGAATTGTTCGGTGGTAATGAACGCTATTCCAAGCAATACATATTCTCTCTCTATCAAAATATTCCTCTGGCTTTGCGCAAAGGAATGCTGGAGCCAGCCATTTTCGGTATCCCTGGCGGCCAGCGACTGCCGCTGTTGCGAAAGGCGCGCAGCTATATTGAACAAGCTTCGATACCTTTGCCGGCACGATTGGAAACCTATAATTTACTGGACCGCTACGGGCCTCAGCAGGTTTTCACACAAGATTTTTTAGCGATGGCCGACACGGAGCAGCCTTTATTCTGTTTGGCAGAAACCTATCGGAAAACAGATGCGAAAAGTTTGATTAATCAGCTGCTTGCACTGGATATGAAAATCACTCTTGCTGATAACGACTTGCCTAAAGTAGTCAAAGCATGCGAATTAGCGGGGATGGAGGCTGTATTTCCGTTTCTTAATGACGACATGGTGAATTTTTCTGCGCGCCTTGCCCCTTTGCATAAACTCAAAGGCACGAAACTGCGTTATTTTTTCAAGGAAGCGTTACGAGGGATATTGCCCGATCAAATCATCAGCAAGCAAAAGCACGGTTTTGGCCTTCCTTTTGGCGTGTGGCTCCAAAATCATAAGCCGCTCCAGGACTTGGCTGCTGATAGCCTCAGTGACCTTAAATTGCGCAACATCATACGTGCGGATTTCATTGATAAATTACTCGATAAACACTTGGGAGAACATGCCGGCTATCATGGCACGATGGTATGGGTATTAATGATGCTGGAGCAATGGCACCGGCAGCGCCGACAATAATCTGACGCGATAAAAATATCGAATACCGGCATCCTGCATTCGTATTACGCGTTTGCAAATACGGCCCGGCGTATTTTCCGTCTCATTCTCCTTATCATTCTACCGGCTGCATGGGGGGCATATTAATCCGTTCCCCGGTGCGCCATTTGTTGAATATATCTCGAAAACAAAATGGGGTTTGACGCCGCGTTGCTTGCGTTCAGTCAAATTGGATCGCCAGCAGGTCTTTACCATTAAGCCAGATTTCAAATCTCCCTTTGGAGCGATATCGCAATATTGAAGATATCCAAAGAGTATGGTGGCGAACAAAAACGCCAGCAATAAATCCCCTGTTGTCAATCCAGCGAGAAAGAGATAACCGGATAGAGCCGGTTATCGGATCGCTTTCTTGCGAGGGTTTCCATGTCGTAAAAAAATAAAACTCAAGAGGCAGGGCGGATGCTAAAAGCGCGCGCGGTTCACCCTATATTTGGGCAAGAGAGAAAATTTTGAATGCGATCGGATGGGTAAACACGACTGCTAAAGAGCGTCTATATTTTTTCATATGGTTGGCTGGGATTCTGCTTTTGATTGTCCCCAGAATGATCGATATCAACAGCTTTGTCGATTCCGACGAGGCATTTTCCATTCTTCTTGCAAGACAGAATTTTGGCAATTTCATGACGGGCGCGATCGAAGATCGGCCGCATCCGCCGCTGCATGTATTGATGCTATTTGTTATTGCGCATTTAAATTTGCACACTGCTTTGTTCGGACGCGTTTTCGGTATTGCAGGGTCGATTGCCGGATTTTTTATCCTTACCCGGATGGTGTTCAAGACGACTGCCTCGATGCCCGTCGCGATCGCGGTTCTGCTGGTATTCGCATTCAGTGATTTTTTCCTTTATCGGTCGACTACGATCCGGCCCTATTCGATCATCATTCCACTTGGTTGCGTACAGTTGTATTTTTTTGTATCGATGCTACGCGAAGCAACTACCGAGAGTAGAAAGCTTTCGATTAGCCATTCGGGTCTGCGATGGTGGACAGTTTCATCGGTATTTTTGATGTGGGCGCAGTATTTGTCGGTGCCGGTAACGGGCACCGAATTCCTGATCCTGGCACTGTTTCTGGACAGAGCGGCGATCGTTCGCATCATTGCTATCTTGGCAGCAGCGGCACTGGGGCTGGCATTTTGGTATTACCTGGGAAGTGTGAACGCTCCGAGTCTGACAGAAACGTGGTGGGCGACGCACCGGCCCGGCGCAAGAGAGTTCATTTTTACCGTACTGACTTTTTTGGCGCAGCGCCCGTATCGGCAATGTGGCTAGGGGCATTGTTTGCATTTATCTATGCGAACGCGCTGTTCAAATGGCGGTTTCTTGAACGATTTGAGATAGCGTTGGCGGCCGTGGTCTTTGTCCCTCTTGTCGCAATATTTATGCTGTCGGCGCTGGGGCCGCTCAATATTTTTGCACAGCGGCATTTCATTATTCCGGCGCTCGCCTTTGTCGTGTTGACGTGTTCGCTCACGCGCTTAATGCACCGGGGAGTCCAATGGATATGCCTGTCTCTGGTCGTTGCGTGGGCTGCTTCGTCCCTGCCCTTGGGGCTGCCGCGTTTTTCCAAGCCGCCGTTTGATGAAATTGTCGCGTCGTTCGTGGCCCGAGACATCAAACGTGTTTATACGACCGGCTGGGAATTTCACGGACTTAGCTATTATGCCGGTTCAAAAATTGATGTAATAACACTCGATCCCCCGATGTCGGCCGCTGCGGTGCCGATAGACGACAATACCGGTTTTGTTTGCCGGCCCGGAAAATGCAGATCGATTTTTGATGCCGTCCGTTCGAGCGGAATTCGCGTGTGTGGCCAGTCTGTCAAATGGAACATGAGGAATTACGTGCTCTCGGAGGATTTATGGTTTTTTTTCCGGCTGCGAAATTGCGCGCCGGCGAGATTTGTAACGAGGAATTCTTGGCGCGGTGAAAGGCAGAACGAAAGGGCGGTGTTTTTTTGCCCGCAGTGGCAACCGCATCCTTGAAATGACCTGCAAACGCTCCGAACCTGTTTTCGAAATGCTGCCAGGCAAATTTTATCTTTGAAAACCCAGTTGCTGAATGCGATTGCCGTGGATAACTTGTTGGTTGCGGTTAATCAAAATAAGTGGTCAATATAGTATCTATTATGTAAGGCATCTTGGAATCGTTTTCGAGAACTGTTTCGCAAAATTGGAAGGTTCAAAGTCATGTTGAAAACCGCTGCGCCAACGGTATCTGTCTGCATTCCGACCTATCGAGGTGCTACGCATATCGGTGCGGCAATTGAGTCGGTTTTGGCGCAGAGTTATACCGATTTTGAGTTGATCGTTATTGACGACAATTCCCCCGACGATACCGCCGCAATCGTTCAGGGTTACCTTGATCCCCGAATCCGCTTTCTGCAAAACCCCGGAAATTTGGGGCCGCAGGGGAATTGGAACAGATGCCTGAATGAAGCTTGCGGAAAATATTTCAAGTTGTTACCTCAAGATGATTTGCTGGCGCCTGATTGTCTGGCAAAGCAGGTCGCGATACTAGATCAGGATGATGCGCAGCGTATAGCGTTGGTTTATTGCGCAAGAACCATCGTCGATGCGCAGGATCGACCGTTAATGGTGCGCGGTTATTCCGGAGGGCACACTGGAATCGTAAATGCACAGAACCTGATTCGACATTGTTTGCGCCGCGGTACTAATTTGATTGGGGAACCCGGCAGTGTTTTGTTTCGCCGGCAGCTGGCGAATTCCGTGGGCCTTTTTGATGCCAGCATTCCCTATGTACTGGATCTTGATTACTGGTTCCGGCTTTTGCTTAAAGGAGACTCCTATTATCTTCCGGAAGCATTGACATCTTTTCGCGTATCTCGTGGTTCCTGGAGCGTGGCGATCGGATCAAAGCAAAGCATTGACTATCGCCGATTCATTGGAAAAATTGCCAGCGATCCTGATTTTTCAGTGCGTCGCATTGACATTCTGATGGGCAGCATTATGGCGGAGCTCAATAATTACATGCGCTTGGTGTTTTATCGATTTATCCTGAATTGATAGGTTCTCAATGAATAGTGTCAATGAATTCGGTGTCGATTATGCGACAGAGCAATTGCGGAGAAGTCGTCATCCTTTGCGAAAATCCATTAAATTTTTTTACCTGAAGAATATCCTCCGCGATGTGATTGACGAAACTATTGATTTCGGTTGCGGTGCAGGTCAATTACTGGCTTGCCTTCCTGCCGGATCGGTCGGGCTTGAGCTCAATTCCCATCTGGTCGATGCCCTGCGCAAGACCGGTCTCAATGCGCAGCGGTATGACACGGAGGATGATTTTTTATTTCAGGACTTTATATATGGCCATTACAAGACGTTTGTGATGGCACATGTCCTTGAGCATTTTGAGGATGCTGACCAAGTATTGCAAAAAATTCTACGGTCCTGTTATCGCATTGGTATTGAGCGTGCAATTATTGTGGTGCCGGGATTCAAAGGGTTTCAGTCGGATAAAACGCATAAAACTTTTGTGAATCGGCGCTACCTGACCGAGCATGGGCTTTTGAACTGCGAAGGTTATGCGATCCGGGACGCGAGTTATTTTCCTGTCGATATCGAGTCCGTTGGCGATTATTTTATATTTCATGAATTCAAACTGGTTTATGACCGTATATCGATTCAGTCATAAGAAAACTATGATAGGTGCATTTTCCAGTCTATTAAAAATCCGCTCGGTTCGCTTTCTCTTGATCGGTGGAGTTAATACTGCATTTAGCTATTGTCTTTATGCATTTTTCTTATTTCTGGGCATGAATTATGCATTTTCGAATTTATTTGCGCTGCTCCTGAGTATTCTTTTTAGTTTTCGCATGCAAGGAAAATTTGTATTCGGAAATACGAAAAAACGCCTTCTCGGGCGCTTCATTCTGGTGTGGATAGTGATTTATTTTGCCAATATATTTCTCATTAAAGAATTGATTCAATGGGGACTGAACGCGTATATTTCAGGTGCTCTTGCCATAATTCCGATAGCAGTTCTTTCTTATCTTTTCCAAAAATTTTTCGTGTTTCGCCAGGCTGCATTAACTTGACGAACAAGGGCTTGTATTTGAATCTCGGAACTTCAAACCGGTTGAGAGTTAAACATGACCACAGCACTAGGAATAGTTGTCCCATGCTATAACGAACAGGAAGTTTTACCTGAAACGGCAAAACGGTTGCTTGAACTCATGAGCCGTCTTCAGAACACGGGTGTAATTACTTCCGATAGCGCAATCTACTTTGTTGACGATGGAAGTAAAGACAGTACCTGGCAACTTATTCAGAACTTGGCCGCACAGGATATTCGGGTACATGGCGTCAAACTATCCAGAAACAAAGGACACCAGAATGCCTTGCTGGCAGGGTTGTCGGTTGCGAAAGAGGATGCGGTAGTTACCGTTGATGCCGACCTGCAAGACGATATCAATGTTATTGAGGAAATGGTGCAGCGCTTCTCGGAAGGTTGCGAGATCGTCTACGGCGTGCGGATGTCCCGTACCGTGGATACCGCATTCAAGCGAGGGACTGCTCAGATTTATTACAAAGTCCTCGAATCCGTGGGGGTTGAAATTATTTATAACCATGCCGACTACAGACTCATGAGTCAGCGCGCCGTCAGGCATCTGCAAGAATACTCGGAGGTCAATCTTTTTTTGCGTGGCATTATTCCTCTCTTGGGATTTCCCACTGGCACAGTGTATTACGATCGTTCGGCGCGTTTTGCAGGCGAATCGAAATATCCTTTGCGACGCATGCTGGCGTTGGCTTTCGATGGAATAACCTCGTTTAGCGTTACGCCGTTGCGATTCATTGCGGCACTGGGTCTTGCCGTCTTTCTGATGAGTTTCGCAATGGTGGCGTGGGTGTTATACGGGCGACTGTTCATGGATGCTGCGATTCCAGGGTGGGCGTCTTCTGTGATCCCCATTTATTTTCTCGGCGGCATACAGCTTTTGAGCATAGGTGTAGTGGGGGAATATGTTGCAAAGATTTATATGGAAACCAAACGTCGTCCGCGCTTTTCCATTGAAACAGTCGTATAGGTTCGACAGCACATGCAAATGCAAAATACTGCTCCAGTGTCCGATGCCCGCCCTCTGGCATTCATATCATCCAGAACGCGAGATTGGGTGATTCTTGCGACATTGCTTGTTTTGGCGCTAGCAATTCGCCTTGCCTTTTTCAATGGCCCTTTTGGTTCTGACGATCTGGTATACCTGAATCGTGCCGTGGAGATTTCAGAAGGAATCTGGACCAGTGCAAACTATAACGGAGCATTGCGTTACGGATTTAATATACCGGCCGGTTTCTTGATGTATCTATTCGGCGTTAATGTGATCTCTGCCAACCTGTGGCCCTTGCTTTGCTCCATTGTGGAAATCGTCGCGGTGTATGTACTTGCATCGAATCTCTGGGGGCGTAGGGCGGCCTTGTATGCAACATTGATATTGGCTTTCATGCCGCTTCATGTCGCTTCATCCACGCGCATCCATGCCGATCCGGTGGTCGCTTGCTTCCTGACTCTGAGCTTTGTTTTCTTTTACTTTGCCCAGCAGCGTAGGCTCCGTTGGCTGTATTTTCTCACCGGCGTCGCAATGGGATTTGTATTCTGGGCCAAAGAACTCGCTGTCGTGACGCTATTAGCTTTCATTTTTTATCCCTTAATTTGGCGCAAGTTCGATCCACGTTGGATATATGTGGCAAGTGGCGGGATTGTCATGTTGCTTGGCCATTTTGTCCTGATGAGCTTTATTGCCGGGGATCCTTTTCATGTTTTCAAAGTCGTCACGCGGCAGGTTAGTCAGAGCTTCATCCAGGGAGGGGATGTTGCCGAGGATGGCGTCTGGTACTACTTTAAATATCTGTTTGTGGATATTAAGCATATCGGATTGGCTGGAATTGTTGCTGCTTTATCCATCTTGTTATCTGTTTTGGTTCGCCACCGATCACAAAAAATAAGTTCCGGAACCGCCTACGTTATTTTTTGGTTGCTTGCACTGCTTGGCATCCTCTCCTTTATGCCGGTATCGCTGGAACCTCTCAAATTCGTCATGAAGCAATCCAATTACCTGACGTTGTTTCTCGCCCCCCTTGCATTGCTTGCCGGATATTACGTAGCCAGTTTGCCCAGACGTGCGGGACTTGTAATTCTTGCCGCTATATTGGGAGCAGGTTTTTTCCTTGCCGGTATGGAGCAACAGGCTTACCGCACGTTCACTAGCAATAGCAAGGCTGCTGTCGATTTTGCCAATAATAACCCGGGAACTCCGATTGTCGGGTCCAACAACAATGGCAATATTGCAGCTGTTTATTCGACCTTAAATCAGGATCGCATTTTGGCTGAGAGCATCCGTTATATGGGCGATATGCCGCATAACATTCCTGCAGGCAGCGTATTAGATAAAAAAATTCCTGGTTTTGCGATACTTGATAAAGAAACGATGGGATGGGGAAAGAATGCGGTTTCCTTGGGAAATCCTCCTTCATGCTGGGAGACAGTCGGTCATCTTGTTCCTACAGGATTTGGACTAGGAAAATCACTATTGGACGTTCCCCAAGTATTTATCAGCTTTCTACCCGAGGCATTGCAACTGCGTTTGAGATTGCAGCTAGAAAAGATTTCGCAACCAGGCCTCGCAGTCGTTTATCGCGTGAATATGGCGGACTTCTGGTGCGAACGAGAAAATGCCGTGAATTGAATGGCTGATGATCCTTCATTCGATGTCAGGCTTCATCCTCATGGCGGCACCCGCGGCGTAACTTACTGCGACACGGTTGGTGCTGGGTAAGCGGACTGCTATTTCGCATGGACCAAACGGATATCAATTTAATGCATGAAACGGTACACGAAGTGCTAACCCGATTGGCTCTGTCAAGCCCGCGGCACAAGCACTTGGGGCGCAGCTTTGACGCAAATTGCAGAACAACGTGAAATCAAATTTTTGCGCAATGAAGGCTCAGGCTTCGGCATCGTGAAAAAGACCCACTATGCTGAACTCCGGCAGCGTGCGAAGGAGTGAACATCGGAAGCGATAATAGATTCAACATGCTCAGGCCAGCATTCATCAGAGAATTTCTGATCATTTTTTTTTACTTACCTGTCTGGCTTTGAAATGACTACAGATTCGCGGCCGCTGATATTGCATGTCATTCATCATTTGATGATGGGCGGGATGGAAAATGGGTTGGTTAACCTGATCAACAACATGCCTGAATCACGGTTTCGGCATGCGATCGCCTGTGTCGAAAATTATTCAGATTTTCGGGATCGCCTGACGCGATCTGATGTTGAAATATTTGCCTTGAATCGTTCGCGCATTGGCGTATGGAAAATGCGTATCGCGTTGTTTAATCTGTGCCGCCTGTTAAAGCCAGCGCTCGTACATTCGCGCAATCAGTCCGGCCTGGACGCATTACTGCCGGCTCGCCTCGCTGGCGTCCGGCATTGCATTCATGGTGAACACGGGTGGGATATCGATAATTTGAACGGCGACAAATGGAAGCCTGCACTATTGCGGCGTTTGCATTCGCCTTTCGTCAGCCGCTACATCACAGTATCTGAAAACCTGGAACAATATCTGATTGACCGTATCGGTATCGTGCCTGCACGTGTTACTCAAGTCTACAATGGAGTCGATACCGAACGATTTGCGCCGTGCATGAAAAAATCATTCGATTTATTCCCACCCGGATTTGCCCAAGAGGATTCAATTGTAATCGGGACCATTGGAAGACTGCAGCCTGTCAAGGATCAGGCAACGCTGATCCGCGCTTTTGCAGAGCTAATAAAAGGCTATCCTGAAATAAGCACACGGATGCGCCTCGTGATAGTGGGTGATGGCCCTTTATCAGGATCTCTGCGTGCGCTCGCCGCAACTTTGGGTGTTGATAAACAAACCTGGTTTCCGGGCGCGCTGAACAAAGTGCCAGAGGTTTTATGCACCTTCGACATTTTCGTTCTTCCTTCCTTGTCGGAGGGTATCTCGAATACAATTCTCGAGGCGATGGCGAGCGGCTTGCCCATAATCGCAACGGCAGCAGGTGGTAATCTGGAATTAGTTCAGGATGGGCATTCCGGACGGTTTTTTGAACCGGGAAATATTGCTTCCCTGACGCGGTTGCTGGCCGATTATTCGACCAACGCGCTGCTACGTCACACTCACGCCTCTACTGCACGCCGCATTGCGATCGAACGCTTCAGCCTGATTGCCATGGTTGAAAATTATCAATCCATTTATGAACAATACTGCGGCAATGGATTATCGGGCAAGCTCTGAAACAAGGGTACGCCGACATTTCGTGGGCAAATCGTTCGTCACCATGCCTTATTTGGCATTCGATTTTTAGTACATGACGCGCCGCAAGAGAATGCTTTGGAAATTGGTTTGCCGTGGCTTGGCATTTTTTCGCACGTTGAGTAATAAATTTTTGATCTTCGCAAACTGCTCCCAGCTTATATCGCTGTAGGTTTTTCAATTCGAAATTTCATAGTAAAACATCCCCACAGTTTCTTAGATCGTCTCGGCTACCTTCATCATGTTTTGGACCATACGAAGCATGAAGCGTAGATTTCCGTTATCCCAAGGCGTAAAACGCGGTAACTGGTACAAATCGCTACCGTTTTTAGCCGCACCCCAAGCGGTGGAGAGTGCTCCTTCAAAGCCTAAATTTTTGATTATTTCGACATGATCCGCATGATAGTCCTGCCCAGGCTTCCCGTTCGGATAGGCGAAAATCTTGACGGGAGCACGGATAATGTTTTCAAGCACCTCCTTGCCGCTGGCAATCTCGGTTTGAGCGACAGCTTTTTCCATGCGCGCCAGGATAGGATGATTGACTGTATGACCACCAATATCCATCCCGGAAGTGTGAAGTTGCCTGACTTGATGGGACGTCATCATAAGATTTTCTGGCAGCATGACCGGAATGCGGCTGCGCATTTCATCCACCTGTAATTGCCTTGCTTCCATAGATAAATATTTGAGCTTTCCCAGTAGCGCATAAATTGTCTGCTGGCGTTGGGGGATGGAACCGATTGCAAACCTTCCTAAACCCATTGCGCTCAGGTCGAGCGATTGCCCAGGGGCGCGGCGTATCAGTTCGATCACGGTGTCATTCCACATCCTTCCGCCATCGAGGAAACCTGTGGCCACGAAGAAGGTTGCAGGAAGGCCGTGCTTTTGCAGAATCGGGAGAGCGATTTCCGCATTGTCCGCATAGCCGTCATCAAAGGTAATGCAGGCTGCTCTGGCCGGAAGGCTTCCTTGACGCAAGCTTTTTACCGCGTCAAGAAGCGGAATTATTCTGAAACATTTTGCAAGCTGTCCCATTTGAGCATCGAAATTTTTTGCATCGATCTCTGTGGGGAAAAGGGGATCTATCTCTGGTAATACTCGGTGATAGATCAGAATGGAAAGGCGTGATCGTGGTCCGCTCGGTGAAAGTACCTGTATCAGGCCGCGATAAAATCGGGATGCCAGCACTGTCCTCGGATCTTCCGCGAGTCCTGATGTAACAGTTGTTCTGAAATTTGGCATTGACTCTATTCAAAGCATTGATAAATGCAATTCGTGAACACGTGCTGCATGCAGCGCGTATCAGGCCGAGTTTTTTCCAATAGGCTTGGGAGTGCTTGTCGCTCTAGGCTGCGGCCTCAAATTCGTGCGTTTTTTGGGTATCGCAAGCTTGGCTGTTTTTTTCAACCCTTGTTCCACGACGATACGGGTCGCCACCATCGCTGCCATCAAGTAATAAGGCACATCAAAATAAAGCAGGCTAAGAAACGCTCCTCCAACTATATAGCCAATCAGGCTCACCTGAATCATGGTCGCCAGAGAGTATGCCCATTTGTACTCGTCCAGTTTTTCGGTGTGGCGTATGATCCATGTGCCGGTTCTCCAAGCCAGAATCCCGAGAAGAAGAAATAAGCCCAAGCCGACAAAACCATGTTCGCCCAGTGATTGGAAATAAATGCTATGCGCGGCATGTATATCAGTGGGGTCAGGGGCATACCGGGAAAAAATCTGAGGTTCATAAATCTCAAATCCACCGCCAACTAATGGGCGGTCCTTGGCCAAGTTAAAGGCCATCCACCACGCGTTAAAACGCCCTTGGACAGATCCATCTTCTTCGTAGGTATTGATGGTGTCCATCCTTTCTCCCCATTTATCGGGCATGAACATGATGGCCACCGGAATCACCAGTAAGATCAACAAACTGACAGAGGCTTTGTTCCGACTCTTCATCCACAGGAACCCTCCCATGGCAAGAATTGCCAATAGCGCTCCCCGAGAATAAGAACCGAGAGCTGCTGCTGCACATAGAAAAATTGCAATGGTCAGACCCCTGCGCGTCCATTTGTTCTGCGAGGTGACTTGTAAATAGTGCATTAGCGGAATAGTCATTATGATAGCCAGTGCTATTTCGTTATTCCCCCCTATGAACGTACCTTCTGGGCCCAAGACTAAATCTACCCCTCCGCTTTTAATGGTGAAAATACCGCCTTTTACGCCGTAATACCCTAAAGAAATGACCAGTATCCATATCAAGAGTTGTATATGTTGCTTAGTTTTTATTAGCATCAAGGTAAGGAAAATCATCAACATGATCTTCATAACCTTGACCCACTGCACATACACCAGCTCGGGATATAAAGCGAAGACAGTAGTTACATTTATCCATAATACGAAAGCAAGTAAAACCCACGTAATCGGCGTTAAAGGCAAGTCTCTTGGTTCCTTGGTAAAAACCCAGCTAACTAACGTCACCCCGGCGATAATCGCGGCAAAAGGGAATGAGGTAGCGAATCCCCAGCCTTGCGTGTGAGGGTTCATGACGCTGATCCAGACCCACATCAGAATGCCGATATACGGTTTTTTAAAAATGAAGGGCAGCGAACCGAATACGATTAGGGTAACAAGAATGTCTCTCATGGATGATTTGATCCGAAAGGATGCTCTGTTAGACGGCTTCTTGCATGGAATCTGTAGCTGCGAGGCTGCGGGACCAATAACGGTATATCACCGAAGGTACATGCAGCAGGTACGCGTGTTCCGCCTTCCCGAAGTGCATTAAAAGCATGAATAGCCGCATATGGCCGTAACGAAGGAATTCGCGAGAAAAACCGGATTCACAGAGGAGTTTTCGCGCTCCAGACAAGGCGGCATCAGATTTGTCCTTACTTTCTCCGAGGGTAGATTCGCTATCCCACTGGTAAGACAGCTTTGCTGGTTGCTGAAGTGGACAAGGTACATGGTTCGGATATGCTTGCCATGGCGTTTCCAGAACGCCGGGGGGGAAGCATTTGAGCCATTCAAGATAAAAAACATGGCGCAGAAAAGGATCAATTGCCTCACGCAACACTTCTGTCATGAACTCGCCATCAAAAAATGGCATTTCAAATTCAATTCGCGTCAGGTCCAGATTTTCAAAGTGGTTGAACATGTGCCTGCGCTGGTCGTTTAGCATCAGAAACAAATGAAAAATACGGCCGGGATCGGCGGGCTGCACAGATTTCAATTCAGACAAGATGCCTTGGTTAACCATGTCAGCGAGTGCTGTAGCGATATGCCTCTTAAGGAGTTTGACGGGAAGGCCCCATCGGTTGTACGACATGAACTTGTCTACTGCACCCTGCAAATCGCCCGCTCGTGTTGCCGCGATGATATCTGGATTGAGATATACGTGCCCCAGCCCGACGCTTCCTCCATCGCCAGACCAGACAACGCAAGGGTGTTGGGGGGCGTGTGCAAGATATTCGGCAGAGTTCAGCCAGTCGCGGACGGTGGCTTTGCTATAGGGGTCGCCCTCGACTAGTGCCCGCTGTTGTAGATAGGAGTGATGTGAGCCCAATCTGTCTGCCGCAAGTTGGCCAAGTACCTGATCCTGACTACCGGGCGGGCCAAAATTTGCTGTGAATACCTTCGCACCAGCGCCCTTTAGGGCGGCAACGATCGCGCGCGAGTCCAAGCCGCCGCTCAAGAACGCGGCTGCCGTTTTTTGTTCGCCAAGGCGAACTTTGACGGCATCTTGAAAATGTCGATATATCCGTTCAGACGGGAGGATATCCGATGGCGCTGGCGCGGGGAGTTCATCCCAGCGCCAGTAATTCTGGCGCCGTAATCCATCGGCATCAACGCTGACTACTTCTCCGGCAAGAAGAGAGAAAATATTTTGGTAAGGGGTACGGTCTGAAAGTGGATAGCCATAACAAGCTGTCTCTGCCGTGCCCAGAAGGTTAATGGATTTTTTGCAAAATGACACAGCTTCCAAAATTCGCAACGCAGTAGCAAACACTATGTAATCCGGCGACACCCAGCAATAAATTGGCCTGATACCCAGTTTGTCTGTTATCAGGTGCACCCTGTGGGCGGAGCTCTCATAGACGACTGCACAAAAAGTGCCTCGGCATGAACGCAAGCTGTGATGCTGACCGGTTACCAAATCGCACGCTATGGTTTGTATGCTTTCAGAACGTGGCAATGGCATTGCGTCTGGGAGTGTCTGGAGTATGGGGTCGCCAGCTACAAATGCCGTCAGGTCGGAGCTGAAAAAATTTCCTGGAATCCCCAATGCACCGATATCGGCTTTGACAACAAAAAATCCGTCTTCCGTTAACTCCTGCAGAGTACCTATATCGTCTGGATGGCGGGACACCGAAACCCGAAGTTCCTCCATCAAGCGGGGAGGTATATGCTGGCCGGGTCGGCGTACGAAAACTCCTGCGAAGATTGACATAATATCCTCTGGGAACAGCTATTTCGAACTCACGATAACTGCTGCGTTCGCAGTGAAAATGGCCGTATTTTAGAAAATTTTTTCATATTGCCGTCATCCATAACCACCAGCTAAAGGTAAGTGATGTGATTCCGATTCTGCAGCCTGAAAAACTAAGAAGCGTTCGATCTCTCCATTAATCACCCCTATTTCATGAACGCTAACATCAATCAGAGTAGCGCTAAAACGGGCCATTAAATTGACGCTTTTCCTTCAGTACCGGCTAGTGCAAAAAACCAGTAAAGTAAAAGATATTTTACAATTTCCAAGCCAAAGGCGTTAATGATTATTATCAAACTTATATGATTTATGCCTCGCATTGGTAATTGCGTAATTCATCTTATTTTTTAATTTCAATTCTGCTAGCCCCATATGGCTGCTAACTTGGCAAGTCGATTGTGTGCCGGAAAATTAATTTTCTCCTCGGACTACCCAAGCGCTGTTACCGTTAAATCGATTAAATATTTTCACTGTAAATTCAAGCGTTGCCGAAGCTCCAGAACTCTTTGATTGACGCAGAAACAGAAGATCGATCCATTGAGATGCTGCCATAAAAGCGGAAAGGCAAAAGGCCGTCGGGCAATTCTGGAAATCACGCGCTGAAGATAGTAATTCCAGCGGTAATACTTGGGAGATGTGGTGCCGATAACCGTGTTCCACTTACGCACCAGAATAAACATAAAAATTTGCCATCTGGAAATCAAGCGGTTCTCAACCAGGAAGTCGAAGTATGCGCTTCGCAATGCAAGATTAAGGGGGAGCCGTGGCGCCGGATACTCAAGCACGCTTGCCATCTTGACCTGACCAAACATTTCCCTTCCGAGTCCGGCGTTTTCCGCTATTCGTCGGGGAATGGGACGGTCGTAGTCCGTTCCCAATCTCCAGGGATTCATTTCCAGCGACTCGGTAATTCGCAAAATATCTTCTCGGCTTGTAGCGCCGACGTATGACAATGGCAGTTGGATATACCCGGCTTCAAGCCGAACTTCGGTCAATCCGTGGGTACCGAGATCGCCGCGAACCAGATCCCCGTTGATTGTCCCCGGCTTGTCAGCGCTGTAGCTTGCCGTGTACCAGATTTCACCAAGAGAACCTGTCAGCAATATCGTGGGCTGTGTGACATGAGTACCGATCTGTTGCAGGTTGAAGTCGCCATTGTCGTCAATTGCCGCATAGAACAAAGCCTCATGTTCAGAATCATTTTCTAGCGCACGGCGTTCAATCTGCATGCAGGGTAAACCGAATTTCTCGCATATTTGTGTTCCGTCATCATTTACCTCAAGATTCTGATCTTGGGTTGCAAGGAGGCCGCGTGCCTTGCCTTTTGAAACGGTGAATACAAGATCGATGTCATGATCTTTGGCGATGGCATTTATGGCGCTACTATCGTAGCCTCTTGATTGCGTCGAAAATATCGCCATCGGACGCTTTCGATTTATATCCCTGGCATTTTTTGCGAGGCGTTCATAGCTGCTCGACAGATAATTGAAATACTCTGCAAAGCTGGCAAACCGCGGGGCTAAAGGCTTGTCTATTTCTGCAATCCCCTCCGCGCTTACGCGCAAGTTGCGATACATCAGGCGATTCACTGCACCTTTGTTTGTGGGGATACTCTTCCGATAATTATTGATGCCTAACGCTATCGAATTATTGATTTCACTGTAATTCAAGCAATGTTTGTCCAACTGATCGTTCAAGCATGCCAATAAGAGGGGTAATGAATTGGAAATGTGAACGACACGGCCGTCATCGATCACCGTCCAGTATAAATAATCGGTCGTCGCTGCACTGGAAACAAATGTTATCTCTTCCCCGCGAATAATGGCGCCGCTCCCAAAAATACAAGCGGTACGATCAAAGGAGCTCGATGAAAAATTGTCGTCGGCGACTCCTTCTAGGAATCCGTTATTCAGAATCTCAACCCAGTCTCCGATGGTGGCAGAAATCGTCTGTTTCTGAGGTTCGACTTTGGCGCTCCAGGCGAGCTTGGGCATTCCACTATTGTGAATAAAATCAATCCGCATTCCTCTTCCCCTATTCAATAAAGCGGCAAGATTTACCTGCACATGATTGCAGCACTTTCGTACAGAAATATTGCACCGAAAATAGCGGGTACAGATAGAACCAAGCAGCAGAATTCAAGCTCGACGACGAGATCTGAAATGGTCTTTGCGTCTTTCCGGTATCTGGATGTCGTTCTGGCCAGTAATTCCGAGTTCTGGTTGATGCTAGATGATATATTGACAATAAAATTTGATTGAGCTCAAGCAACGAAAGGTTAGTGCAGTCTTTGCTGATAGGGTGAAATTTTCATGCTGTCAGAAGCGATTAATGGCGCCATATAGCAATAGACGAATCAACTCTTTATATGGGAGGGGCAAGTAGTCGATTCTGTTGTTACCGATTCAACGCGCGGCAATCATTGAATTTCCGCCATGGCAGGGGGGTGTAAATAGTTTTGTGTAATCGGTCATTTGGCAGGAGACTGCCACCTACAAGGAAAAACATGACCAAACGCAAAGTTACCCAACCCGACCTGATTGATCTTTTGCTCGCCGATTACAAGAAACCGGAAGACCTGATCGGCGAGAACGGGATTTTAAAACAGCTCACCAAGGCCATCGTAGAGCGCGCATTGCAGGCTGAGCTGGCTGCCCACCTGGGCCACGACAAGCATGAACCCGTGGCCAACGAGAGCGGCAACACCCGTAACGGCAGCAGCGCCAAGACGCTCAAGGGCGACTTCGGCGCCTTGCCAATCGAGATTCCGCGCGACCGCGACGGCAGCTTCGAGCCGCTTCTCATTGCCAAACATCAGACCCGCTGGACCGGCTTCGACGACAAGATTCTGTCGCTGTATGCGCGCGGCATGACGGTGCGGGAGATTCAAAGTCACCTCGAAGAGATGTACGGCACCGCGGTCTCACCGACGCTGATCTCGTCGGTGACAGATGCCGTCATGGACGAAGTCAAGGCATGGCAGGCGCGCCCTCTGGATGCGCTGTACCCGATCGTCTATCTCGACTGCATTCATGCCAAGGTGCGCGACAGCGGCGCGGTGCGGGTCAAGGCCGTGTATCTGGCACTGGGCGTGAACCTCAATGGCGACAAGGAATTGCTGGGACTGTGGGTGGCCCAGACCGAGGGCGCCAAGTTCTGGCTGCAGGTTGTCACCGAACTGAAGAACCGCGGCGTGCAGGACATCTTCATTGCCTGTGTGGATGGCCTTAAAGGCTTTCCAGAGGCGATTGAAGCAGTGTTTCCAAAGACGGCTGTGCAGCTGTGTATCGTGCACATGGTGCGTTACAGTTTGAACTTCGTGGGCTGGAAATTGCGCAAGACGGTTGCGGCCGATCTGCGCACCATTTACCAGGCAGCGACCGCCGAAGAAGCGGAAATGCGTCTGGCAGAATTCGATGCCAAATGGGGCGTGGATTATCCGTCGATCGTGCAGTCCTGGCAACGCAATTGGCCGCGCATCGTCCCGTTCTTCGACTACCCGGCAGAAATCCGGAAGGTGATTTATACGACCAATGCAATCGAGTCCGTCAACATGAGTCTGCGCAAGGTCACCAAAAGCAGAGGCTCATTTCCCAATGACGATGCGTTGATCAAGCTGTATTATCTGGCACTGCGCAACATCAGCAAGAAGTGGACGATGCCGATCCAGAACTGGAAAGCTGCTCTGAATCGCTTTACCATCATGTTCGATGAGCGTATGCCGCAGCATTAAACGATTTCCCGATTACACAAAATCGCGGACACCCTCCATGGCAGTTAAGTATGCGATGGAATATTCTGGCGCTTCTCGGCTATTTCGCGCAGTTTAGTGACCACCCGTCCCATTCGCGCTGAGGCTGACCCTTTCACTAACAGATAATCGTCAGCGCGCACCAGGTTTTCGATTTCCGCTGCACAGGCATCGCTGTTATCAAACCAATGATCGGGATTGTAATGTTTGGAAAGGTTTCCGACGCCAATCAATACGTCCGCCCGGCTCCGTGCATAAGCACCGACTTCCTCATGATAACGCGGGCCTTCTTCTCCCATTTCGCCCATGTCGCCCAATATGGCCAATCGCCGCTTTTCCGGTTTGGCGACCTGTGTCAGCGTATCAAGCCCGAGCTCCATCGATAACGGGTTCGCGTTGTAGGTATCATCAATCACTGTCATCCCGGCGAGGTCGAGTCGGTTTAATCTCCCTGCAGGGCTTTTGAAATTTTCGAGCGCCGAATTGACAACCGCGTCAGGAATTTCCATGTATCGACATATTGCTCTTGTGATGTTTTTCGATAGATCCACCCCTTGACCAGTTACCTTTACTACCGGTGCGCGTGCCATTTTCTCAAAGTGGGATACATAGTCGTGGCCTTGACCCAGGATCACCAAGCCTGATCGGGGAACAGCCCGGACTAGCGCACCCTTTTCCTGCACTACGCCTTCGAGCGTTTTCATTTTTTCGAGATGCGCCGCACCGATTCTCGTCACCACAGAAATGTTTGGGGGCGCAATTTTTACCAGCCTGTCCAGACTTGAAGTTGATCCTGCACCGCATTCCAATACCATCACTTTCGGATATCGTCCCATAACAATCCGTAACGCGCGAAAAGGCAAACGGCACAACAACGCTATCCTGCCCGGATAATCCCACGGGAGTTCAAAAACATAATCAAAGCGTAACAGCGTAGCCGGCAGGCCCACATTGTCATTCATGTTGCCGATGGTATGACCCACCATTCCGATTATTTTCTGAGCTTCTGGATCCGAGAGGGCTGCCGCGATCATTGCTGTCGTTGTACTTTTTCCCACCGATCCGGTGATGCAGATAATGAAAGGCTTGCGAGCCAGGAATACCATGTGCGCCCAGAAGACGAAATAGGATTCCAGCCTATGCATCGGGATCACATTTTCAAGGATGACATCAACGAGAAACCGCTTCACCTTCAATCCGAATTTATTTTGAGATGTCAGCATTTTGTGATTTTATCTTTCAGGCTTGGTCTGGTTTAAGAGGCATTACGCACCCATGTTCAACGATTCCAGATGAAACGGTAAAAATTCTTATACATAAAACCGTCCGAAATCTTTGCCAAAAATTCAAAGATAGGTGGTGCAAACGTGTGCTGCGGCGTTCTACGCCGATTCCGATCGCTTGGCGGTTGCGATACCCCGCAATGTCTCGGTGACTTCACATGTTCCCTTGAAGTTGAGTCCGAGCGATACGAAACAATAAGCAATAGCACCGATTACGACCATAACACTCAAGCCTAGCGGTCCTATTTGTCCTGCAACAAACATGTGCCGCGTAACGCTAACTGCACCGTACATGACAATGCCAGCAACGGCCGCAGGCACCATTGCCATGGCTAGCTGCGTTAGGCGCAGACCGAACGCCGGTAAGCTACGCATCATCCCTTGCAGAGAAACAAGGGGCGACACGACCAGCCACGCCAAGCTCAAACCCAGCAATCCTCCCCAGCGGGCGCCGGCGAAAAACGCAAGGGGTGCAATGACCGCTCCCCAGATAGCGTTCTGCAAAACGATGTCGGTGCGCCCAATACCTTGGACCGCAGTTTGCAAGAAGTTTCCCACCATTCGAAGCGGAATAATCAGTGCCAGCACTTGCAAGGGGACAACTGCTGGGAGCCATTTGGCACCCAGCATGATTTTGATTATCTCGGGCGCGACGCTGGAGATACCCCACAATACCGGGAAGGCAAAGAAGCTCAAGATACGGGTGCCGATTAATATGTTTTCGCCGATCTTATGCGGATCTTGCTGCATGCGGGAAAAAGCGGGAAACGCCACTTGATTAATGAGACCGGAAATGCGCTGGCTCGGCAACGTGGCTAGCTGCATGGCAACTGAATAGAAACCCAAGACTTCGTTTCCCAGTAACTTGGCGCAAATGAGGACATCTACCTGTAAATAAAACATCCAGAACACTTGGGCGGCGGTGATATGCCCTCCGAAGCGAAGCAGCGGTCGCATCTCTTTTACCGAAAAATTAGGCCAGTGCATGAAAGGCGATAGCCAATTGATCCCGATGGTTTTCCAGATCTGGCTCAAAAGGGAGCCCATGACGAGCGCCCAAACGCCCGCACCGGCGAAGGCCATTGTAAGCGTGGTGAAGCTGGCGATGATCGTACCCGACAGGTCCAGCAAAGAACGGTTCCGGAATTCCATTCGTCGCTGCAACTGTGCATCTGGAATGACTGCGAATGCGGCAACAATAAATTGCAGGGACAGGACGCGGATGACCGGCACCACCTTTGGTTCGGCATAAAAGGCGGCGATAAGCGGTGCGGCAAGGGCGAGCAGGGCAGCCAACGAAAAATGGATTACCAAAACCACGCCGAAAACGCGTTTGAGAAGATGGTGATCGACGTCTGCTTTCTGTACGACTGCTGCTCCCAGACCCAGTTCGGAAAACATCGCGAGAAAGGAAACAAAGACAGTGGCCATCGCCAGTAGGCCGTAATCCGCCGGTGTCAAAAGACGAATCACGACAAGCGTGATCGCCCATGTGAACACTTGGCTTGCCAGCCTCACGCTGGCGCTCCAGCGCAGACCTGACAGCGCTTGTGATCGCAGGCTCATTGGTATAAAGCCCCACGCCGGTTATTGCAGACATTCATTTATATTTTACCTTTACGCACATGTCCAAAGAGGATCGTCATCGGGTAGTTCGCATCCTTGATAACCCCGAGCGAAATGATTTCAAAATGCTTTTCGAGGAATTTGCGCAGACTGTCAGGTTTGTATTTGATGACATGTTCGGGTTCATCGATCGGTCCCAGGCAATCGTTAGGAACAAAAATGAAGCCTTGGCCTCCGGGCTTGAGCACACGGGCAATCTCGCTGGCGAAGCTGCGACGCCGTATGACATGTTCCAATACCTGGGAAGCGATGACGACATCGAAGGCCGCATCGGGCAGCTGCATTAGCGGCACGCTGCCGTGATGCATGGTGAAGCCTTCGGTGCGTAGCCGTTGTACTGCATAGTTGGAAATTTCCAATCCCTGCAGGTGCTTATAGCCGCGCGTCTTCAGGTCGCGCAGAATACTGCCGTTGCCGCAGGCGATATCGAGGATCACCTGATCGGGCGAAGTCAATTGGGCAATCAGTTCGTTCTTGGTCGGCCAACTGCGTTGATGCCACGTTTCAGCCAGGCGCTGATCCCAGTAAGATGCGCTCCTTCTTTTTTTCATGACATTGACCGCAAGATGGTACGCCAGCGGAAAGTGATTTGAAATCAGTGCTTTAACGCGCCAGGGCAATACATTCATTGGCTAATCTCACGATTGTTGGATGTTCACTGCAGGGCTTTACCTGCTGCCTCACACATGCATGTCGCTGCCGGTACGTACTTATTGATGCAATCCTGATCCATCATTTTTTACAGCGCGCTTTTATCGCGTCTTGTAGGATACATCTTGCCTCTGAGCTTCTGATCGCAAGAAAAAATACATGTCGCCATAAGTTTCATTAAAAATAGGGAGTATTGCTATTTTTATAGTGCTTTACGCATATTTTTATTGCGATCATAAAATATACTCCGTTAATAAATGATTTCTGGAGGATAGTCACAGACTGCGATGTCCTTGCGCATTCCGGCATTCCTTTTCCTGTTCATCGGATCGGGGTTATTTTGCTTTCCACGTAACGAAATTTTCCCGATTTTTCTGCCGGTATTTCCATAACTTCATCAATCGAAATGTGGACGTTTTGTCCTAGCCTGGCTTTGAATCCCCATTCAATTTTTTTCGTGATATCCGGCCCAAGCCCATTTTCCGATACGACCAAAATACGCGTGAGTTGCAGGCTTTCCTGAATGATCTTGAACACACGGATTTGCGGCAAATCCCGCAAAATGTAAATCAGAGCGAGGCCGTGCATCACCGTTCCATCTTGCGCGATGAGAAAATCGGTGCTGCGTCCCTGGATTTCCTTGAGCAGGGGCAGCCCGCGACCACAACTGCACCGCTTGGTGTCGAGCACGCCGATGTCGCCAGTCCGATAGCGGATGAAAGGGAAATCACTGGTGGCAAGATGGGTCACGACAATCTCTCCGGCTGCGCCCGCAGGAAGCGGGATCCCTTGCGGATCCACGATTTCGACAATCACGTCTTCGGCGGTAATGTGCATTCCTCCTTCGGGGCATTCATGTGCGATGAAACCCGCATCGCGGCCGCCGTAGCCGTTGGCTACCAGGCAGCCAAAGGTGGAGGCAATCTGGCGGCGCTGTTCGTCGTACAGGCGCTCCGAGGTGACGAAGGCAACCCGGATCCCGAGATCGTCCATCTTCAAGCCCTTTGTATCGGCATGCCGGGCGATATGAGACAGGGCTGACGGGTAGCCGAACAGCATTTTCGGCCGCTTTGTGCGGATATCTTCTAGGAAACTGTCGATCTTGTGTTCCGACATGGCGAAAGCCGGCAACAGCTTGGTTCTGAACATGCGGTCGCGCTGAGCACGTATCTTGTCCTGGGCGCCGAGCTCAATCGGAGAACCCCAGACGACGATTTCCTTGTCGCCAATATCCACGCCCCACCAGCGGGTGGCGCGCCATTTGGCAGCAACATCGTGGCTTACGCGCTCCTTGCCGATGTAAAAAATGAGCGGCTCCCCGCTGGAACCGCCGGTATTGAACCGGGATAGGTTTTGGGCAATGCCTGATTTCAGGCCCTCCGTGTTGGCGCGGATTTTTGCCTTGTCAAGCAACGGCAGACGACTGAGGTCGCCAAGCGACTGGATATCTTCCGCCTTGATGCGATGCTCTGCCAAGAGCGCCTGGTAGTAGGGCACATGTTTCCCGGCATGCGCGAGTAACTGGCGCAGTCTTGATTGCTGCAGTTGATGAAGCTGCTTTTCATCCCACCATTGGGAGATTTCCAATTCCTTTCGCAAGGCGACGCTATTGTGCTTCTTGATCCGCTCATGGAGCGGAAATAGCACATGCGATACCAGCGATGTGTAGGGATCAGTTCTTGGGGTGATGTTGGGCTTCACTTGGCATCCGCTATCGGGTTATTTCTTTTTGCCAGAATTTTTTCATACACTTGCAGCAAACGACCTTTCACTGTGGCCCATGTGTACTGCTGGACGGATTCCAGCCCTGCTTCTGTGATGCGCTTGGCCATCGCTGGATCATTAAGTAAAGCAAGAATAGCACCGGCCATAGCTGCCGGATTTTGCGCCGGCACAAGTAAAGCGGTCTTCCCGTGCTCCACCAGATAAGGTACGCCTCCGACGTTGGTGCTCACTACCGGAACACCGCTGGCAAGCGCTTCCAGTATCGAATTTGGCATATTGTCTGCAAGGCTGGGATTAATCATCACATCCGCTTTGCGGTAAAGGGCTGCCATGCCCTGATTGTCCACGCGCCCTGTAAAAGTAACGGCATCCGTTAGCTTAAGTTCTGCTGCGAGCTGTTCCAATGCCTGCTGTTCCGGGCCGCTGCCTGCAAGAATCAGCTGCGCAGCAGGAAAGGCGGCTCTGACGATATTGAAAGCGCGCAAGGCGCTGGCATTATCGTAAATTGCTTCCAGATTGCGGGCTACGAGAATGCACGGGGAGGGGGGCACCGAAGGGAGTGAAGGGCTATTGCGGTCGGTATTAAAACGGTCAAGATTGATAATATTGGGCACGATATCGGCCAGGAAACCATGCTTTCCAAATACGGTTTTAAGAAAATCCGATGGAACGATGATCGCGTTTGCGCTATGAAGGCTAGGCTTAATCCAGAAATGCGATTTTTCAAAAAAAACGTCAGCCTCTCCTCCCCGATAATTGATGACAACCGGTTTTCCTCTCAGGAGAGCTATCCAGATAGCGGGTGCGGCGAACAGATGCCAGGACCAGCCCGAGTTGGCCATCACATGGTAGAGCTGGACATTATTTGCAGATTGCCACAGATTAACCAGGTAAGGCAGCAGGCGAAAAAATGCTCGCACACCCTGAACCTTTGCAATCCAGCGTGGACTGTAGGGGCGATTTACCTGAATCAACTCTACCGTGGCACCCTCCTCACGCAGCAATTTTGCTAATTGCAGAGTTTGGTTCGCCATTCCTCCTGAAGGCGGCGGCAACGGGCCAACCAGTGCGATGCGTAATCCGGTTGCTTCCACTATGGTGTTCCCTTGACGATGAGCCGATCGTAGATGTTTCTGTAACGGGCCACACTGGCGGGCCAGTTGCGTTCGATTTCGACAAACTCTCTGGCAGCTTTGCGAAGAGCCGGCCAGCGTTCGGGTTTCGAAAGCAGATCGAGTATTTTCTGCGCCAATGCGTGCGGGTTGCCGGCCTCGAACAGGATGCCGGTCTTTTCATCATCGATCAGCTCGATTTGGCCGCCGACATCGGAAGCGACTAATAGTCGGCCCTGCGCCATGGCTTCGAGCGGCTTGAGTGGCGTGACCAGATCCGTCAAGCGCATCTTTAGCCGGGGATAGACGAGTATGTTAATCAGATTGTAGTAACGCTGCACCTGATCATGTGCAACGCGACCGATAAAAATTACTTTTTCTTGTATACCCAATTGCAGTGCCAGCGCCTTGAGTGCATTTTCTTGCGGGCCGCCGCCGACCAGCAGAATCCGGATTTGGGGATTTTGTGCAAGCATCTTCGGTAGTGCCTGCAACAGCAGATGCAAGCCTTCATACGCATAGAAAGAACCGATGAACCCGAGTAACAGTTTTCCTTCCAGACCGAGATCGATGGCGAATTGGGGATCGGGGATTTCATCCAGAGTGAAATCGTCAATGTTTACCGCATTTGGAATGACAGTAACTTTTTCTGCCGCAATGCCTCGCCGGAGAATGTCACCCCTTAATCCTTCGCAAATAGTAGTGACTGCATCGACTTGTCTCAGAGCATAACTTTCAAGGCCGCGCGTGAGACGATAACGCAATCCCCATTCGCGATTGGTGCCGTGATCTACCGCTGCATCTTCCCAGAACGCCCGAATTTCATACACAACCGGAATGCCCAGGCTGCGGCCGACGCGCAACGCGGCAATGGCATTCAGTGCAGGGGAATGCGCGTGCAGAATGTCTGGTTTGACAATGCGGATTACTTCTCTCAGACGCCGGGCCAGACTGTCTATAACCGCCATTTGTTTTAAAACAGGGAGTTTCGCCATCAGGCCGCTGGAGGCAGGAGTGCGGTAGAAATGCCAGCCATCGATATTCTCTTCGGATAGAAGCTTGCTTTCCTGTTTCGAACTGGTCAGATGGAAGGTTTCCCAGCCTAAAGCACGCTGCTCCTTGAGAATGGAAAGAGTGCGGAACGTGTAGCCGCTATGCAAAGGAATCGAGTGATCAAGGATATGCAGGATTCGCATAAATTTCTCTGTATGACTCTGTTTCTTCAAAAAAGGTTGTGCGTTTTCAGAAATAACCGCAGAACACATTTAATGAAAATTTCAGACCCGAATTATGTGTGCATTAAAACTACGTACGCGAATTGCGGAAGCAATTGATAAGCGAATTAATGTATGAAAAATTTCCTAAAAAACACTGCACTACTTTTAGTTAATTTTTTGAAAACAAATATGTACCCATTCTGTATTGTGGCAACGGGGCCTGTATTGACAAAAAGCAAACAATGTAAATTGGCAATATGATTGCAACATTGGCGTCTGTATTACGAATCCCGGATCTATATGGAGGTAATGTGCACTGGGAATTTTTACGGTTCCAGATAAGCCAGTGAGCTGCAAAATCTATGCAGGGTTTTCATTGCGCAGAAATGCTTCAAACATCAGAATCGACCACAGTGAAGCGCTGTAATCGCGCCGGCCCGATTGATGCTGGTCAAGCATTTCCTTCAGGAATGTTATGTTGAAAATTCCTGTTTCGGCCAATACCGGCCCTAGCAGTGCTGCTCGAATTCGTTGACGCAATGGTCCTCTGAACCAGCTTGCCAATGGTACGGAAAATCCCATCTTGTCGCGGTAAAGGATGTCATCGGGGAGATAGGGTTCCAACGCCTTTTTGAAAATGTATTTCCCTTCTTGTCCGCGTAGCTTCAAAGATGCGGGCAAGCCCGATATCCATTCAACCAGTTGATGGTCCAGCAGAGGCACCCGTACCTCTAGCGCATGTGCCATGCTGGCGCGATCTACTTTGGTGAGAATATCGCCGACCAGATAGGTTTTCATGTCCAGATATTGCACGCGCGATAGCGGGTCCTCAGTCGGACATTTTTTGGCATGCGCACGCAGTACTTCCACCGCCTGGTATCCCTGCAAACTGCGCTTGAAAGAGTCGCTGAAAAGGCGTTCGCGCATTTTGTCTCCCATCAGGGAAACCGTGTGGAAATAGCCTTCCACGGAGTCGCGCGCCAGTGCTTCAAACGTCGATTTTGCACGCAATACTTTGGGGGCCCAATCGGCTTTCGGATAAATATTCCCCAACATCCCAAACATGGGCTTGCGGGCTGCAATTGGTATTGCAGATCGCATTTTCTCTTCATAAAGATGCCAGCGATAGCGGCGGTAGCCGGCCAGATTTTCATCTCCGCCATCGCCCGACAGCGCAACGGTCACGCGCTTTCTGGCCAGTTCGCACACCCGATACGTCGGGATCGCTGAGCTGTCAGAAAACGGCTCATCATAAAGGGCCGCCAGCTTGTCGATCAAGTCGAAATCGTCCTTGTCGACCTGTTCTACATGATGTTCTGTATGGTATCGGGTAGCTACCTTTTGCGCATACTGGGACTCATTGAATGCCGGGTCGCCAAAGGAAATCGAACAAGTGTTGACGGGATTTTCGATGAGACCGGCCATCATCGCGACTACGCCGCTGGAGTCTACTCCGCCGGAGAGGAATGCTCCCAGCGGAACCTCTGCAACCAGCCGGATTTTGACTGCTTCGCGCAATCGGTTGATCAGTTCTTCTTCTGCTTCTTTTTCGTCCATCGGACCATGCGGCGTGAACGGCACGTCCCAATACTGGCGCGGTTGCGGCAAGCCTTTTTCCCTACCTAAGGTCAGTGTGTGGCCGGGAGAAAGCTTGAGTGCCTGCTTGAATATCGTTTTTGGTTCAGGAACATAACCGTAAGAGAAATACTCTTCCACCGCATGCGGGTCTATTTTTCGAATCAATTGCGGGTGCGCGAGCAGGGCCTTGAGTTCAGAGCCGAAGATAAAGGTGCCGTCGTCAAGCAATGCATAATATAAAGGCTTGACGCCTAGCCTGTCCCGGGCCAGAAACAGGATTTCCTGATTACGGTCCCATAGGCCGAAGGTGAACATGCCGCGAAATCGGGTTACGCAATCTTCCCCCCATTGTTCCCATGCATGGACGATTACTTCGGTATCGCTATGGGTTCGAAAACGGTGCCCCAGGGCGGCAAGTTCGACAGCAAGTTCTTTGAAATTATAGATTTCGCCATTAAAAACGACGACCACGCTGCGGTCTTCGTTGAAGAGCGGTTGCTGGCCAGTTGAAAGATCGATAATCGAAAGGCGGCGATGGCCCAGTCCCACACCGGGTTCGATATGTATTCCTCCCTCATCAGGTCCACGATGAAACTGCGTCTGGTTCATGCGTGCGAGTAATTGCGGATCGATTGCTTTTTTCCCGCGAGTATCAAATAGCCCAACGATTCCGCACATGTGATTCCCCTTAAGACCTGATGTTATGCATGCCGCATGAAAGACACGAATCCGGATACAGACTTCTATAATTTTATTGAATCAAGGAGTATCGCTATTTTCATGGCATTTGCCGCATATATTTATTGCGTTTTCTAAATATACTGTATCTTTTTTGTTATTTTATAAATATTTTTTCTCAGCGTGCTTGATGAAAATTCCTAAGATCATTGAATACGAGGCTGCTGTCGGCCAAAGCTTTGGTATAGATAATGCGGTAGACCCTGGACATGGCTTCGATACTGAAGCCCGGCGCATATAGTGCTGTGCGGCTTTGTTATGACCGCTCCGGGCGGATGGCTAATGGCTTTCGGCACCGTGCAGTCCCTTTGATATATTGGTCATCATGTCGTTGAGAAAGTCATCGAGCACCGGCATCGCATCTTCTGGCTTATTCTCATACGGGGTGGCAATTATGATTTCTGCAGCGTCGTCGTTGTTTCCAAAAAGCTTGTTCTTGGCCAGAATGATTTTCGCCAAATAGGGGTTGGCGGTATTCTTTCCCCGGAGCCAATACCATCGCCATACCAATAATTTTGTGGAAGGCCCATGCAGTTGATTCTGCCTGATGCTCCATTGTTGCGGAGAAAGGGAGAGTTGGCGCACTTCCTCCCTGACGTTGCGCCATTGCTTTTCATCTTCAGGAATAAGTAAATTTCCAGACGTAATCAGTTCTGATCCCCGTTTCTGATTGCGGTAATAAGCAACATGGAGTGTCACCGTATGCGCGGCCTTCTGATAGCTTTGCCGGAACTCGGCGGGAGCACCAACATAGTGCGGCGTCCATTGGGAAAGAAGGCTGATGCTCGATTCCCATTTTCCGGTAGTACCGGAGATATTAATGGGGGCGGCTTCGCTGGCAGCAGACTGGTTTTCCAGGTGATGTGCGTAAGACGGCCAGATCGCACTTATTGCGATAGACGCCCACATCGTCAGGAGGATGCCTTTGAGCGACATATTTCCCGCTGATCTTGAAATAGGTAGGGAGACGGAAGAGGTTGTAATGTTTTCTTGTTCGCGCCAGAAAGAACCTATCCAAAAAAGAACGAGCATCACAAAACCGAAGAAGACCCAGCCATAAATCAGATGGTCCACGCCTACAGCTAACCGCATTCCGCTCAAATGGCCGATCATCACTATCATGTAAGCGCGGATGCCGTTGGCGATGATGGGTACGATGATGGAAAATGCGATGAACACCAGGCGCCGCCTGATACTGCTATAACTGATGTAGGCATAAAGTGTACCTAATGTAAAAGATGCAATCAGGTAGCGTAAGCCGCTACATGCTTCCACTACAGACCAGCTTCCGCTGGGAATGGTGAAAAAATTGCCCTCTCTATACACTGGAATACCTGTCAATTGCAGCGCATAGACGGTGAAGTCAGCAGTGAGATCGATCATCGGAGGGATGAATACTTCGCCGAAAGGCACGGCGAGAAGAAGGTAAGACAAAGGAAAGGCTATGGCCCACGCTAAACGATTTCCCAGTATTGCCCACACCGCGACTGGTAACATCGCTATCAGACAATACTGTTGAAACACCTGTGCATTTGCCAGTGATGCGAGCAACCATCCAAAGCCCAAAAAAACCAATATCAGCAAAGCCCATGGATTCGCACGGAATTCAATCGCGCTCAAGGACTTGCGTTGCCGCCAAATCAAATACGCGCTGATGGGAAAGATGAGAATGCCATGTGCAAATGTTTCCGATCGCTCCCAAATCGAAATTATGGACCAGGTAGTTTGATAGTATCCGGCCAATATTGCGATGAGGGCGGCTATGGTGAGCAATACTGCGCCCATCCGATCATATGACGCTAGTGCAGCAATATTACTTGCCGATAGTGAGGCATCATGTTCGCTCATGCTGCACCGCCTCGGCTTGTCGTGGAACTATTTTCAAAGCGGGAAAGCCGGTTTTTTCAGATATGATTAATTGAGGGAGAGAAAGTAGCGTATCAAGACGAGCGAGGCTGTGGGGCCAACTATAGTTTTCCAGAATGCGAATTCTCGCTGCTTTGCCAATAGAGTCATTCGGCCCAGCCTGGAGCAGGGTAATGATTTTCTCAATAAAGGCATTGCCGTCGCTGGCAACGAATAATTCCCGGTCAATTTCAGCATGAATTCCTTCCAATGCTTGCGGTGAAGCGAGCACAGGTTTTCCCATAGCCATTGCTTCCAGCACTTTGTTTTGAATGCCGCGCGCAATCCGCAATGGTGCTACTGCCAAAGTCGCATGGGCTAAAAAGGGCCTGACGTCTGGTACCGAGCCGGTTACAGTGATGCCAGGCAAGGCGCCAAGCGCACTGACTTGCGAGGTAGGGCGTGCGCCGACAATGTAGAACTGGAGATCAGGGAAACGAGACCGCACTGAAGGGAACACGGTTTTGGAAAACCATTCCACCGCTTCCACATTGGCCCAGTAATCCATGGCTCCGGTAAATACCAATGCAACCGTGCCTTGCGGATAGGGATTAGCGAACACAATGTCGGGCGAAAAATAATGTGTGTCGACGCCATTGCTAAAGTAAGTCACTTTGCCTGCAGCTTCAGGCGCAAGCTGTTTGAAAAGAGAGGCTTCTGCCTCGGACACAAACGTCGCGCCATCAAAATCTTTGGCGACTTGTTTTTCATATTGAAGCAATAAGCGAGATTCTCGCCGATAGAGCCAATTCAGCGGCCACGGTTTAGTGTCGGCGTATTGCTTCCATTTGTCTGAATCGATATCAACGAAGTCAATGACGCGATGGGTAGATCCTGTTTTGTTCACGTATTGCGCCATCGGCGAAGAAAAAATCAAAATATTTTTGATCGCTTGATTTTTTAATTGACCATCGACCCATGACTGCAGTTCTGCATTACGATAATAAGGCAAGCTCAGAGCTTCATTGGAAAGCATGCCCGACAAGCTGCGTATGCGGGCTATTTTTGGATCGAGCTTGATGAAACAAGTATCGCTACAAAGTGCTTTGACTTTGTCGAGATACGCAAAATCTTTTTCGTCATCGATAAAAGTACCGAGATGGATGCGATAACTCTGGCTCAGGTGCTTGAGGACATGATAGGAGCGTATTTTGTCGCCTTTGTTGGGCGGATACGGGATGCGATGCACCAGGTAGAGAAGGTTTTGCATCATCTAGCCCAAATTTTTTACAATATGCGGGCCTAAAAAATTAGCCAGCGTTAAAGGCAGCTTTTGCCATGTTTTGATGAAAATTGCATATTTTGGATTCAGCGGGTTATGTTCCGGCACTGCTTTGGCGCGGTGCAACTGATATTCGTAATAAAGCGGCTGTGGTTCGAAGCCCCAATTCTTCTTGAAGTCAAATGCGCCAGTGCCTAATTTGCTGCGTCCGAAATCAAATATCTTGTATCCGCGCTCACAGGCACGTCGCATCAATTCCCAATACATGAAATCATTACCGGCTACTTCACGCGCCTCGCTGGTACCGCCACCGTAATAGGGCAAAACTTCATCGCGGAAATAGAAGCTCATTACGCTACTAATAATTCTGCCGTCTTTTGTAATGGTTAAAAGTTCGCAGTCGTCGGAAAAAATTTCTTTGAGCAAGCGGAAATATTTTTTTGAAAAAACAGGTGTTCCAAGCCGGTGGACGCTTGTCGAGTAAGCGAAAAAAAATCGTTCGATATCTTGGTCGACATTGCTTTGTAATCCTGCTTTTATGCCTTTGCGTATCATTGCCCGCTGTTTGCGCGGGATCGCAAGCATATTTTGCTCTGCTTCCTCGACTATTTCTTTGCGGAAGGTCACATACAGGTCCTTGGCCGACCATTCGGGATGATGCGGTTTGGTATTGCGGTATTCAAGATGCCCGACTTTCAACTCAGATGCCAGTTTTTGTGCCGCTAAATCTAATGCTTCTTTGGCCGACTCTGAGATTGCAGCAACACCTCCGTACACACAAAAGGGAAGAGCGCTTAGAGCATGCCCGAAAAAAAGACTGTTAATCTCGGCAAGAGGCAATATGCCTTCTATTTTCCCATCGCATTCGGCGTACATGAACCAGGTTCTATGTCCGAACGCGTTTTCTATTATTTTTTTCCATCCTGAACGATGGAAAAAGGTTGCGTCAGGACAGCGCATGACAAATTCATCCCATCGCGCCATATCCTTCTGTTCCATCATTTTGACAATGGGCACACTGCTCAAAGCAGCTGTATCGAATCGCTCTTGAGTGATTTCGATCATAGAATTCATGATTCCCCCAGAAAAATTCTGTCCATGCGGTCCCAGCGGAAATCGCGTGTCAAAGCCTTAATACGTCCTTCCATGCGATGAAGGTTTAAATAGTGACGGAAATGTGTTTTCATTCCTATCCCAGCAGGGCGCGGCTGTTCTGGATCCAGCTCCCAAGGGTGAAAATAGAAAATCCCCGATTGCGTGTCATGGTTATTTACTCTATGCAAAAACCAGCGTGAAATAGGGTAGGGCCAGAGTCGAAAATACCCGCCGCCTCCTGCGGGCAGATTTTTTCGAAAAATTCTGACGGTCGTAATCGGTAACTCGAGAAGCCCGTCTTTGCCATTAGGATAAAAGGCAAAACGCGGAGCATCAGGCATTCCGTAATGATCATGTTGAATCGGATAAATGCTGGAACTGTACCGATAACCGGCCTGCAGAAGGAGATCCATGGCCCACATGTTTTGGCTTCCTATGGAAAAACTGGGCGCACGGTAGCCTAAAATTTTTTCGCCTCCGATGTCTTCCAGGAGTGCTTTGCTACGCGTGATGTCGTCTATGAAATCCGCATGTTTTTGATCGGACGCACGAAGATGCGCATAGCCATGACTGGCAAGTTCATGTCCGTTATCGACAATACGTCTTACCATATTGGGATAACGCTCAGCAATCCAGCCCAGAGTAAAAAAAGTTGCTTTGACGTTTTTTTCATCCAGCAAGCAAAGTATGCGTTCAATGTTTGCTTCCACGCGGCATGGCAGAGAAGGCCAGTTGTCTCTTGGAATATGGCTGGCGAAAGCGGAAACCTGAAAATAATCTTCTACATCAATGGTCATTGCATTGCGTATCAGAGCAGGGGAAGCCTGCTCCTTGCTGGTAGAGATGGCATGATGATCGCTCTCGAAAACCATTTTTTATCCTCACCGCTTTTTACGGAAATACTCGCTACCGATCGGCTATTTGACACTCTGAATATTGTGTACATTCCACTGAAACTACTGACATGGTTTTTATAGCGTGGGTTTAATAAAATATAGAAATTTCGTAGCTTTAACGAGAGTTTTAGGTCACTTGGTGTAATTAGAGACAGGCAGAATTTTTTTAAACAAGTCTAAAATGGAAAGAATGGCTCTTTCGATTTTGGACAGACGCTCATCCAGGCTTTGCAGCTGAGCCGGCGAATTTTCCGCCACGTCAAAAGTCATCATTTCCGATGAATTTTTTGTATTATTTTCTCGTAATGGCAGATCAAATTCCTGTTGGATGTCGCTTATCACATCGCATACTTCGGTATCACGGAAATCGTGGATTTCTTCCAGATACCCCATCAAAAAAAGACGATCACAAAGGGTATTTATTTTTCTAGGAATGCCTTCTGTGTAATCGTAGATAGCTGTAAAAGCATCATCGCTAAAAGAGGGGTCTCCTTGCCAGCCGGCGGTAAGCAGTCGATGTTTAATATAATCTTTGGTTTCTGTCGAATCCATTGGCCCCAAGTGATAAGTCGCAATGACTCTCTGACGTAATTGCTGCATGCCTTCGCTCAGCAAAGTATTTCTGAATTCAGGCTGCCCCAGTAAAAAAGTTTGCAATAACGATTTGTCAGCAGTTTGAAAGTTGGACAGCATTCTTAACTCTTCTATAGTACGGGGAGATAAGTTTTGCGCCTCATCGACTACTAATAAGACACGTTTTCCCTGACTGTCACAGTATCTGAAAAATTGTTCCAATCGACTCAGCAAGGCAGCTTTACTGGCATCTTCGTAAGGGAGTTCGAAAGCTGCTGCTACCATCCTTAAAGTGTCATCTGAATCGAGCCTGGTATTGACAATTTGTGCTGCGAGAATTTTTTTCGATTCCAAGCCAGAAAAAAGATTGCGCATCAAGGTAGTCTTACCGGCGCCGATCTCGCCGGTGATGACAATGAAGCCTTCTCCTTGCGAAAGGCCGTACTCCAAATAAGCCATGGCGCGTTTATGCCCTTTGCTGCCAAAGAAAAAATGCGGATCAGGCTTTAATTGAAAGGGTTTGGCACTCAGCCCATAATAGGATTCATACATCTGATGTTTGGCCCTGTTATAAGATCATTAAGATGGAAGCTGAAATGGCGGTTTCGCGGATATTGCCATTATTTTGATTCGAGTTCTGCTGGAGTCGGCGTAGTTCAATCGTGCCTGTGAGGTCCGGAGTAAAGCGTTTTGACAAAGCAAGGCTGAGGGTCTTGTTGTGATCTATTCTGTCGGTCGTCAATGATTTGACCCGCGAGTATCCGGCACTGATATTGAAATCTGATCGGGAAGAAATACGCCAGTTCCAAATAGCATTACCACCTACTTGGCGTGTATCGTCCTGTAAATTCAGATTGCTGGTACCCAGTAGCGTACTGTCGATGGTCTGCGACATCTGTGCTTCACGCAATGTATTGAATACGCTGAAGATGGCAGTGCTTTTCGCGCTATTTACGGCGACCGATGCTTGCAAACGTTTTTGTAAAAAATATTGATTAGTGAAGTAATTGATCGAATCAGATAGCGAGCGCGGAATTCCGGTATTGCGGATGAATATATCAACGATCCGTTGTCGGGTTACCGGATCGGGGATGCTGGCTGTCCAGAGATTGTTCAGGAAACTGGAAGTGCTGATTGTGGCTGGAAGCAAAAATTGGGAGCGCGTAGAAGTAATATCTTCATCGTAACCCAGACTCCAGACGGTATTGCGGCTGCGATGATTGGCAGCAAGCGAGTAGGTGTTGCCAAAAAATCGCTTACCGGTACTTGCCATGATGTTGGTGCGGGTAGTAGGGGCCCACGAAAAGCCTACGCTCCAGAAATTGTCTTCAGGTTTATCCTTCACTGAAACATAACTGAATTTTTCATGCCCGGCAGTCGCATTCAGACTGAATCTTGGGGTAATCAGATAGCGCAGAGTTCCTGAATACGACGTGTTGTCGACGTCATCGATATTGTTGCTGGAGGAAACTTTTTGCTTGTTGTACTGCAAGCCCCATCCTATCGTTCTGAACGATGATCCGCTGTTTGCATTGAATGAAAGCCTGTCCCCTTGGCTGTCTGCCAGACTGCCCGTGCCTGCACTGACGGAATCATGGGTATAACGTACTTCGGATGTCGCAATGTTACCGAAATTATGCTTGAAATATGGACTGATGCTATAGGCTCTTACCTCGGAAGTATTGTCCGAGTTATTGATGGTTCCTGCGGGCTGTACACCAAAAGGCGAGATATTCTGTTGGCTGATCGATGCGCTACTATCGAGGAAAAAAAGATCCTTTACCAGTTCTGCGTTGGCAAAGGCATTCAGTTGATGACGTGTCTCGGAGTTATTGCCACCGTTGGCATAAAGCAGGTTTTGCATTACATAGTCAGCCTGGACTTTTAAGCCTGCACCGGATCCGGTAATGGACACACCAGGAGATATCTCCGTAACGAAACTAGATTTTTTTTCGCTTCCTGAAACCAGATTCACGTTGTCCGTATATGTTTCTCTCAAGTTGATACTTGGTTTTATTTTCCACTCTGCTGCGCCAGAGTGGGGGGCTAACAGGGCGGTTGCAAAGGAAACTGTCCAGGCAACCTGTCTGGACAGGTTGCAATGCTGCGCCTCTTTGCAAATTTTAAATGCGACGATGATCATATTTAGCTGTAGTAATAACCATAATAATCGCCACCAGAAAAAGCTTTTGCCTTGTTGTAGACCAAGTTTATATTGGCGCACGCTTCAATTTGACGCAGTGTGTCTTTGACTGCATGTTGCGTTGTCTTTTCAGCTTCGACAACTAAAACTATTTGTCCCATCTGACTTGCCAAAACGCGCGCTTCGTTGGTTAATAAAACCGGCGGGGAGTCAAAGATAACAATTCGGTCCGAGTATCGATCCGCAATTTCTTTTAATAAATTACTCATCGTTTGACTTGCCAGAAGCTCTGTCGCATGTCTGTGATTTTTACCTGCAGGAAGAATGCTCAGTGTATCGACGTTAGTTTTGAGCATGACATCGGCCAGATCAAGTTTTTCATCAAGCAGAACGTCCATTAATCCTGCTTCTGGCTTCATTAATCCCAGCGTTCGAAGGATTGTGGGGCGTGCGACGTCGGCATCAACCAGCAGAACGGTATGATCCATTTCCATTGCGATGCTCATGGCTAGATTTATGGCGCAGAAAGTTTTTCCCTCACCCGGCAGCGAACTCGTAACCATAATCAAATTGCCATGCCTGATTTCTTCCCCATCATGACTAAAAGCATTTTTAATTAACGGCCTTTTTATTCCTCTGAACTCATCTGCGACCTGGCTTCGTCCACCCTCCGGAGTAACCATCCCCAATTGGTGAAGCTGGGCGAGATTGATCTCAATGGTTTTGTGGGTTTTTTGATTTTCGTTTCTACCATCGTGTCCATTAATAGGCTTCGATCTTGGTTTTTCCGGCTCTTCTTCTCTGATCTCGAAAGGAGGGGCCACTTCTAATTTCCTATGTTCTAGCCTACCTGCTGCTTTCTCAATAATACTCACGGCATCTCCTAGCGAAATTTGATTCCCACTGACCTTCATGTGATCTGGTGACGGGTTTTACTATGAACCTTCGATCACTTGGTCGAGTTTTGTGGAAGAACATGAACTTATAATCTGATCAGCATTGCTGCCATGATCCCACCATACAAGGTAAGAAGACTGACGAGGGAAAGACCGAATGCGTATAAAACTTTTTTCTTCTTTTTCTTTTCCTGATCGGTCCAATTCATCGCGACGGAACCTAAAATTGGTAGCCCCGTGGCTTCGCGCAAGTCGCTTAGACTGAGAAATGTCGGGCGAATTTGACTCATCAGAAAAGCTCCCCCGATACCCGCCAGTATTGCACCCAGAAATACTATCGAAAAAAGTTTTGGTCGATTGGGACCAGCCGGCTTTAAGGGGACGGTTGGAGGATCAATGACTCGGAAAGTGATCATCTCTGTATTGGCGCTAAGTTCGCCTGATAGCTTGGCGACTTCTCTGCGACCAACAAGCTTTTCGTAGTTATCTTTGTTAATCTGGTAATCACGATTAAGTTGCGATAACTCGGACTCAACTTCAGGTGCAGCATTGCTCAAGGCTTTTAAGCGCGCACTACGATCAGTGTATTCGTCTACTCGTGCCTTCATGGCCGCAACGGTAGCTTCTGCTTCTGATAATGCGATCTTGAGTTGCTGCAACATCGGGCTGTAATTGGCGCCAGGGTCCGCGCTGTTCTTTCTTAATTTCGCTTCTTCCAGTTTTCGGGTTTCCAGTTGGGTAATCAGATTTTTAGTGGAAATGATGTCAGGATGCTGTTCTGTATACTGGAGTCGAAGGTTATCCAGATTTTTATTCAGCGCAAGGATCCGAGAATCCAGCTCAGGATTAATTATGTCGGCCGGACTTTGCTCCATATTAAGGACAGGTTCTTCTCCGGAAATCTGCTTTTTGATAGAGTCTCTTGCTTGCTCTGCCTCTAACAAATCTAATTTCGCCTGGCTAAGATTTTCTGATATTTCTGCTGCTTTGGTTCCATAGTCGCCGCCTTGACGCGGCAACAAACCCATATTTTTTAGTTTGAATGCCTTTAAAGAATTTTCTGCAAAAATCAATTTTTCTTCATAATTTTTGATCTGCTCATCAATGAACAGAATGGCTTTTTGAGAATCTTTTTTCTTGTCTCCCAGACTGCCTTCGACAAAAATAGTCAGTAAGGATTGCACTATATCCTTCGCCAGTTTTGGGCTTTCATTATTATAAAAAATGGCGTAGATGTCGTCGCGCCCGGTTCCCCCTATTTTTATTTGACTCATTAGATTATCGACTAACTGCTCATGCTCTTTGACAGTTTTAGCTTTGATATCTAAGTCCACCATACGCAGTACTCTTTCCATATTTGGTCTGCTAAGTAAAGTACGACTCATGATGGAAACTTGCTGCTCTACGTTGGGGATATTTGTCATGCCTGACAATAATGGTTTCAGGATATTTTGCGTGTCCACATAGACTCTAGCGGAAGCCTGATAGTTATCAGGTAATGCGGTTACATAAATCCAGCCGGCTATGGCTACAACCCAAGTGATCACCGCTGCAAACCAACGGTACTTCCATATTCCCTTTAAATGGGAAAGCAACTGGGTTATCAGGTCCTCCATCGTATCAAGCCCCTTCCATATAGTGACTGTTAGTCTAATCGCATAGGGTTCATCTCTTGTTGTCCTTATGTTACTTGGTGAGAAAAATAAAGAAAATACTTACTTTTTATTAAGTAATTACTTTTTGATAATTGTCAACTCTCGCATTTTAAAAAAAAGCGACAGTGAACTTATTGGTCTGTTCAAATTTTTACACTAGGCAGCGTGGCACAAAAAACGTTTGGTTTGTTTGGTGGCCTATGGTGCTTGGGAGAAAGAATAGATTGTCCCTGTCGCTAATGACGGAACATGGCTTGTATTTTTTGGGAAAACAAAGCGATTGCAAATGGTTTGAATCGCCGTCCTTCTTGCTTAGATTTTTAAGCTGCTCTTCATGCCACACATAGATCCCTGCATCAGGGCTTTGTCAGAAGAAATCTGGAGTGAAAATTGATAAGGATTTCCAATCATTTTGTTTCTAAGATAGTTTTTTTTCTATTGCTCTTTGAAGTGGCAGTCTTAGTAGCATCAGCTTATCTGGGAGCGGCTATTCGGTTCTTGGATGGCAATTATTTGCTTTCCAATAAATTCGATTATTTTTTTCTGTCAGCTTCTGCGTTCGCCATAGTGATGGTTTTCAGCATGAGTGTATTAGGCATGTATCAGCATAATTTCAGAGAAGGCTTCCGAAATACGCTTCTCCGTCTTATGCCTGCTTTGGTATTGGGCTTGTGCATTTTGACTTTGATTTTTTATCTATTACCAGACTTGTATTTCGGTCGCGGTATCCTTGGCATCGTTATTATTATTGCAGCATGTGGAATTTTAATGACAAGAACGATTTTTCTAAAATCATCTGAATCCAGAATTTTAGAATCGCGGATCATTTTTCTTGGCGGTGGCACTCTGGCTAAGGAATGCAGTGAATTGGCGCAAAATAATACTGAATATCATAAATATCAGATTATTGGTTTTGTACCAATTACTGACGAAGAGCTGTGCGTACCGTCTACAGCGATCTTGTCTGGATACGAGTCTTTGATTTCCTTGGTAAAAAAATACAAGGCAAGTGAAATTGTAGTTTCGGTATTAAATCGGCGAAGTGGAACTTTCCCTATAAGGGAATTATTGGAGTGCAAATTAAGTGGCATCAATGTAACTGATGCAGCGACTTTTTTCGAACGTGAAGCTTGTCAGATCAGAGTGGACTCACTTCAGCCTAGCTGGCTTGTTTTTGGAGGAGGGTTTGATCAGGGTTTCTTGAGAATTGTAGTGAAAAGAATTTTTGATTTATTTGTGAGCATGATTATTTTTATACTTGCATTACCTATTATGGTAATTACAGGTATGTGTATTTTTATAGAAGATAGATCACCAATTTTCTATAAACAAGAACGCGTCGGAAAAAATGGGCAGACTTTTACTGTCATTAAGTTTCGTAGTATGCATAATAATGCTGAGAATGGTGGGAATCCACAATGGGCGTCAATAAACGACCCACGAACTACGAAAGTAGGACGATTAATTCGAAAATTAAGAATTGACGAGCTCCCGCAAATTATGAATGTCTTAAAAGGTGAAATGAGTTTAGTCGGCCCTCGTCCGGAAAGACCTTACTTTGTAAAACATTTGTGTGAAGAAGTTCCTTTTTACCGCGCCAGGCATAGCGTAAAACCAGGGATCACAGGCTTGGCACAAGTACGTTATAAATATGGCGCTTCGGTAGAGGATGCGATTCAAAAGCTTCAATACGATTTATATTATGTAAAAAATAATAGTTTGTTTTTGGATCTTATTATATTGATTGATACTTTACAGGTTGTTTTGTTTGGTAAAGGGAGCAGGTGACTCTGTGGAGTCGGATTCAATGTTGAAAAATATTGCGACATTTAGTTACTCCTTGGCAGCCATAGCATTTTTTTGTCAATCAATGCTTTTACTGACTAGTTGGCGTGGCCGCATCCATGGGATGGCGTTGACAGTTGCCTGCTTGCTCTCGGCATTTTGGGCGGCTATGGTTGCCTATCAAGTCGATCAAGGCACTGTTTTTTCATTATTTACCAGCATATTGGAAATTCTTCGAAACGCGGCCTGGACGTTTTTCTTACTTATGCTTTTGGTCCCGTATCAGAAAACGTGGTTTGTATTTCTATTCAAGCTCAAACCTCTGGTTGTGATTATTCTGATGTTTTACCTGCTGCTTTTATTAGCTACTGTTTTTACCCACGTATCGCCCATTCTCCTGCAAGAAATTCCCGCTTTTATGATCGTGGTAGTGGGGCGCGTATCCTTGGCTGTGGTCGGGATGTTCCTGGTTGAGCAGCTGTATCGAAATACTGCTGTTAAAGATCGATGGGGAATAAAGTTTGCTTGCTTAGGCATTGGCGCTATGTTTACCTATGATTTTTATTTATATAGCGATGCAATGCTGTTTCGGTATATCAATGCCGAAGTCTGGGCGGCCAGGGGAGTCGTTAATGCGCTGACGGTTCCGTTAATTGCGGTGTCGGCTGCGCGTAATCCGACCTGGTCAGTAGGAATAGCGGTATCGCGTCATATCCTGTTTCATTCAGCAGCCATTTTTGGTTCGGCTTTTTATTTGTTGATGATGGCTGCTGCCGGCTATTACATACGGTTTTTTGGTGGGGACTGGGGCACTGTTTTACAGGTGGTATTCCTGTTTGGCGCTTTGATCTTGCTGATAGGCGTGTTGTTTTCAGGCTCTTTCCGTTCTTGGCTAAAGGTATTTATCAGCAAGCATTTTTACAATTACAACTACGACTACCGTGAGGAATGGTTGCGTTTTACACGGACGCTTTCTGCTGATGGTCCTGACTTGGGACTACGAACTATTCAAGCTGTAGCGGGACTGGTGGAAAGCTCAGGCGGCGCATTATGGATTTGTCGTGAATCGGGTAATTGTGAGCCTGTAGCACACTGGAGCCTGCCATCTGTTAAGCAATCCGAACCGCTTGATGGCTCATTTTGCCAATTTCTGGGAAATAAACAATGGGTAATAGACCTTAAGGAATACGCCAGTCATCCAGAACATTACGAGAAAATCATTATGCCTGAATGGCTACGTACATACACTAAAGCCTGGTTGGTGGTTCCTTTAATTTTACATGGAAAATTATTTGGATTCGTAATACTGCAAGAACCTAGAAGCCCCATCAAGTTGAACTGGGAAGTAACCGATTTGTTGAAGATAGCGGGTAGCCAAGCAGCAAGCTATCTTGCACAGAAGGAGTCGGCAAATGCACTGATGGTTGCGCGCCAATTTGAGTCCTTCAATCGAATGTCTACCTTTGTAGTCCATGATCTTAAAAATTTGGTCTCCCAGCTTTCACTATTGTTACCTAATGCCGAAAAGCATAAGAATAACCCGGCGTTTCAAAAAGATATGTTGGACACGGTAGATTATTCCGTTAAAAAAATGCGGCTCTTGCTGCACAAATTGAATCGTGAATCATCCATCGAGAAACCTCTGCCGCTGTCGATTGATAGGCTTTTGCAACAAGCAGTTGCGTTGAAATCGGCTGCTGTTCCGAAACCGACGCTGGAGATTGTGGATTCCGGCCTGATGGTATTGGCAATATGGGATCGTCTGGAGCGAGTAATTGGTCACATTATCCAGAACGCCATTGAAGCCACATCTAAGGATGGGCAAGTATTGATTCGACTTTTCAGGCAAGACGAATTTATTGTGGTGGAGTGTAAGGATAACGGCCAAGGAATGAGTGAAGATTTTATCCAGGAAAAATTGTTCAAACCTTTTGAGTCTACTAAGTCGGCGGGGATGGGAATTGGTGCTTTTGAGAGTCGAGAATACATACATGAATTGGGCGGGCGACTTGAGGTCGCGAGTCGCCAATCAAGCGGAACGATTTTTCGCATAATGTTACTGCGTCACGGTTGCGACGATGCGATCTTAAAAAACACATAGTGTTAAAAGGCTCCAGGTGACTCAAAATAAAAAAAATCTGCTGATTATAGAAGATGACATCGGTCTGCAAAAGCAGTTGCGATGGAGCTTTGATGCATATGAGATATTGACAGCCGGTGACAGACAAAGCGCCCTTGCTCAAGTGCGCAGATATGAGCCGGCAGTAGTTACCATGGATCTCGGGCTTCCTCCAGATCCAGACGGTGCATCTGAAGGGATGGCGACTCTCAAAGAAATCCTTGCACTTGCGCCTGATACCAAATTGATTGTTCTGACGGGCAATCAAAACCATACCAATGCCGTCCAGGCAATTGGTATGGGTGCTTATGATTTTCATCAAAAGCCGTTTGATCCTGAAGTTCTGGGTCTGGTGATTGAGCGTGCTTTTTATCTACATGCATTACAAAAAGAAAATCGCAGCCTGTTGCAAGCGCATGAAGATTCACCGATGTCTGGAATAATTAGCCGTGATCCCGGAATGTTAAAAGTGTGTCGTAACATCGAAAAAGTGGCACCGTCTTCCGCCACAGTCATGTTGCTCGGGGATAGCGGAACCGGAAAGGAAGTATTAGCCCGAGCATTGCATCAAGCTAGTCCGCGTAAGACACAATGTTTTATGGCGATCAATTGCGCTGCGATTCCAGAGAACTTGCTGGAAAGTGAATTGTTCGGCTATGAAAAGGGGGCTTTTACAGGTGCTGCGAAACAAACGTTAGGGAAAATTGAACTTGCCCATCAAGGTACATTTTTTCTTGATGAAGTAGGTGATCTACCGATCTCTTTGCAGGCAAAGCTGTTACGGTTTTTGCAGGAAAGAGTAATAGAAAGGGTCGGAGGACGAAAGGAAATTCCCGTCGATGTACGTATTGTCTGCGCTACGCATCAAAATTTAAAAGAACTCACCCTTACCGGACGTTTTCGAGAAGATCTCTATTATCGCTTGAGCGAGATTGTCGTCACCATTCCCCCTTTACGTGATCGAGTAGGAGATGCTGCATTGCTTGCCCATCATTTCAAAAATAAATTCAGTGCGAGGGAAGGGCGCCCTTCACTCAATTTCAGCCAGGATGCATTAGCCATAATAGAGGCACATCATTGGCCTGGGAATATCCGGGAAATGGAAAACTGCATTAAACGTGCGGTCATCATGACCGATGGCCCGCAAATTAGCGTGGACGATTTAGGATTGATAACGATGCCTCCAAGGGATAACGCCATTAATCTAAAGCAAATACGCGACGAAGCTGAATATGCCGCTGTAGTGAAAGCGCTGGCGAGAGTGGATGGCAATATTGTTAAGGCCGCAGAATTACTCGGCGTCAGCCGACCTACGCTATACGATTTAATGAGTCGTCATGGAATCAAGTAAGTTATTGAATGGAAAAGATAAATTTTTGATTATTTTAGCTGCCGCATGGTCTCGATAAAATTCTGCTCTAAACCAGAATAGTCGGAGTTCTGACAAGGCTCATCAAAAACATAAGAATTTTATGTGACTTATAAACAATTTCTTTTTGATAATTGTCAAAATCTACATTTTAAAAAAAAGCGACAGTAAATGTGCTGTGGCATCTGGAAATTGCCAAAGGCTAAAATTAACTAAAACAATTTTTTAGATGTCAAATTTATGCATTAATTATGTGTATCGATTGCCGGCTGAAATCGCCGTTTTAAATTTAATTGGCATGCATAAACGCAATCGATTTTCTGCTGTATTTCAAATCCATATTCGATCATCGCAAGGGGATTAAAGTGAACGCTCTGCATATCAATTCAGTAAAGTGGTTGGGCAGCAGTGCTTTCGCACTGTCAGTGCTGACTTTAAGCGGTTGTACTACTACATCGCTTCCATCCCTTACCGACATGGAAGCACAAGTGCCAAAACATGATTACTTGATTGGCCCGGGAGATAACGTCAACATTACAGTTTGGCGTAACCCGGAAGTCTCGCAGACTGTTCCGGTTCGTCCCGATGGGAAAATCACTACACCTTTGGTAGAAGATTTGCCTGCGAGTGGCAGGACCGCAACGGAATTGGCACGCGATATAGAAGTAGCATTGTCAAAATTTATTCAGCAACCGGTGGTGACGGTTATCGTGACCGATTTCGTCGGTCCTTACACCGAACAAATCCGCGTTATCGGCCAGGCAGCAAAACCGCAGGCCCTGCCTTACCGGGAAGATATGTCTTTAATGGATGTCTTGATTGCGGTTGGCGGCATTACTGAATTCGCCTCGGGAAACAAGGCAACTATTGTTCGTAAAATCGATGGCAAACAGCAGAAATTCGGCGTGCGCTTGGATGACTTGATCAAAGAAGGGGATATATCAGCCAATACACCGATGCGACCCGGTGATGTTCTGATCATACCAGAGAGCTTTTTTTGACTGGCTGTTCGTTGAGAATTTACGGCGGGCACGGATGAAAGTACGCTTACTTTAGCGTGCGCCGTGCTTCGCCCCTGGAGGCGTAAAAATCTTTTCTTGCATATTCTGTGGCGTCAAGATACCAAGGAATTATCCATCCAGCTATACCCAATAGCACCTGCGTTATATCACCGTAGCGACCAGGTAAATACTGCTGAAACCATTCGAGCCCGAATAACGTGATCAGAATAGTTATTCCGCCGAAAACGGCTACTTCCAAACGCCGATAAGACGGTGTGATGTAACAAGCAAAGTAGCTCAGTGCAAAGAACGGCCAAAAAATATCAAGAATATTTTGTAACCCGTTAAGAGAGTCCATTTGTCCACCGAATGGTATCCAGTTGAACTCATACGTTCTCAATTCAGGCACCGCTGCAATTTCCGATAAAGTAAATCCTGCTGAGATCAAGATGATTCCTGTTGTGCCGATAATCTCTTTCTTTGGCAGCACACGGAATGGGAGCAGAAAAAAAACTGCTAACACCGCTCCCAACAACGCTTCTAACGACAATTGACGTCCCGTCACCAATATTTTTAACATCAGGACACTTGCGATAAAAAGGAGAAAAGGCGTAAAGATGGCCTTACTGTTCTGCGCTATCGTCAACGTCAGCAGACCTAATCCCGTGATGTAAAACGCATATGTCAAGGCTTGGTGAAAAATCAGATTTTCGGGCGTTTGTAGCGAATGAAACAATAAAGACAATCCATAGCGTAATTGGGCAATATCAAATGTAGGAACCAGTGGACTGGTTTGCGACAACATCCAAAGAGCAAGAGTGATAAGGCCGATATTTGGCAAAATCCCTGGGTGAAGCCAGCGATTCCGAAGATCTAAGAATCTGGCGCCTGAAAACGTTTTTTGCGTTAAAAACGCAGCGGCCAGCCCTCCCGTAAAAGTTCCTAGCAGATTCATCGCCAAATCCGAGGTGGACGCCATTCGGCTAGGGAGGAATTGCTGGATGCTTTCCATAATAAAACTTAAGACGCCACCCATCAGTGTTGCCAGCATGAGCGCTGGCCAGAAACGCATGGATTTCATCAGCCAAATCACAGCGAACAATCCTAACGGCGCATAAGCCAATACGTTTTGAATGAGATCGGCCTTTTCTAATACGGTAGGCCAAGAGCCAAGAAAACTAAATAGCGAAACGCCAGAGTTAGTCCAGCCACTAAAAGGAAAAAGGCTGCCATATACGATTAGCGCTATGAAAATCAGGACAAGGAAAGGCATTTTTTAGTCGTTATCTAAAGGTTATTTAAATTACGGAATAGACAAACTTTTTCTTTGTATCAGGTTTGTGAAGTGTTCGAAGTCGTTACGCCAATCATCTTCAGCTGGTCTTGTAATCTTGTTATTTTCATTGTTTTTATAAAGATCAAGTTGAGTGTAAACACGCGGTATGTCAAGACGAAAGAGGCACATTACCGCTGCCTTCAAACTAGTTTATAGATAGAAACTTATTAAGTTGATAATTATCAAATTTGATCTACGCAACTTATTTATATTGAACCTCATTGGTTGTCCTTAATTTGCACGTGGCTACAAACCCTGTAGCCGGGTTTACAAACATCACAATTGGCCGAATTTTTTTGAGGTCGATGGCTTAACAGTGCCGGCAGATATGGAGTTCATTTTTGAATACATTGTTTCTTGTTGCGGGTGCCAGGCCGAATTTCATGAAAATCGCTCCTATTGTGCGCGCCTTGCAAGCACATGCTGGTTTGGAATTCAAAATTATTCATACCGGACAGCATTATGATCGGGAAATGAATGATGTTTTTTTCGAGGAGCTTGGCATTCCTGCGCCTGATGTATTTATGGCTGCCGGCGGTGGCAGCCATGCACTGCAGACGGCAAAAATAATGATGGCCTTTGAGGAATTGTGTCAGGCGGAACGACCGGCTGCAGTGCTGGTGGTGGGTGATGTCAATTCGACGCTCGCTTGCTCGATCGTAGCCAAAAAACTCGATATCCGAGTTGCGCATGTGGAGGCTGGTTTGCGTAGCGGCGATATGCGTATGCCGGAAGAGATCAATCGTCTTGTTACCGATAGCATTTCTGATTGGTTCTTTGTCACTGAGCCAAGCGGGATTGCGCATTTGCAGCGGGAAGGAAAGCCAGCATCGTCGATATATTTTGTCGGGCATGTGATGGTAGATAACGTTTTATATCAGGCCGAGAAGCTGAGTCATATTGACACCTCTGGTTTTGAAACCGCCAAATTTAAAGCGGTGCATACGCAAAATGGCGCCCGATACGGTGTGGTTACTTTGCATCGCCCAAGCAATGTCGATGATGCTCAGAGCTTGGCACGGATCTGTTCTGCCTTGAAAGAAATCGCGACTGGCTTGCCTTTGATCTTCCCGGTGCATCCCAGAACACGTGGAAACATGGAGAAGTTCGGCATTGATTTGGGTGCGAATATCACGCTGGTGGGACCGCAAGCTTATATGGCCTTCCTTGATTTGTGGAAGGATGCTGCAGTCGTGTTGACCGATAGCGGCGGTCTGCAGGAAGAAACTACCGCTCTCGGAGTTCCTTGCATAACCCTGCGCGAAAATACTGAACGTCCGGTTACCGTAGACCAAGGTACCAACATACTGGCGGGTACCGATCCTTCACGTATTGTGGCCGAAGTGCGCAAGGTACTGTGCGGCGAAGGCAAGCAAGGTCGCAGGCCGCATCTTTGGGATGGTCGGGCAGCTGAGCGAATTGTGGAAGTACTGGCTGCGAAACTGCAGATGATTGACTTACATTCCGCGCTGGAGAAATCATGACTACCATTGCTGTTATCGGCCTCGGTTACGTCGGCCTTCCGCTTGTCGTTGAGTTCGGCAAGCATTTTCGTACTATTGGATTTGATATCGCCCAGGCCAAAGTTGCATCGTGCCAGCGCTGCATTGATCCTTCGCGCGAACTAACGGATAACGATCTGGCGGCGGCCATCCATGCCGAATACACGGCGGACCCAAAAATGCTGGATCAAGCAGACATCATCATTGTGGCGGTGCCAACGCCTGTAGATGATGCACATACACCTGATTTCAAACCGTTGATCGGCGCTAGCAAGACCGTTGGTCAGAACATGAAAAAGGGAGCGATTGTGGTGTACGAATCCACGGTCTATCCGGGAGCGACGGAAGAGGTCTGTATTCCGGTACTAGAGCGCGAGTCAGGCTTCCATTGGAAGCGGGATTTTTTCGTGGGCTATTCGCCTGAGCGCATCAATCCCGGCGATCGCGAGCACACGCTAACCAAAATTCTTAAGATCGTGTCAGCCGATACGCCGGAAACGCTGGAAAAAGTAGCGGCGATCTACGAACGCATTATCGTTCCGGGAGTTCATCGGGCCTCTTGCATCAAGACTGCGGAAGCAGCCAAGGTGATCGAAAACACACAGCGAGATCTGAATATCGCATTGATGAACGAGCTGTCGATCATTTTCGGCAAGCTCGGAATCGATACTACCGAAGTGCTTCAGGCCGCAGGCACAAAATGGAATTTTCTCAAGTTCAGCCCTGGCTTGGTAGGGGGGCATTGCATAGGCGTTGACCCTTATTACCTCACTCATAAAGCCGATATGCTGGGCTACCATCCGCAAGTCATTCTGGCAGGGCGGCGCATTAATGACGGCATGGCGAAATACATCGCGGAGCAGACCATCAAAAACATGATTGCTGCTGGCAGTCATATCAAGGGCGCGCGCGTTAATGTGCTTGGACTGACCTTTAAGGAAAACTGCGGCGACCTGCGTAACTCCAAGGTCGCGGACGTGATTCGCGAACTGCAGAGCTATGGCGTCGAATTATCTGTACACGACCCGTATGCGGATCCCGAAGAGGCGTTGCATGAGTACGGCGTAAAACTGATCCGGTGGGAGGAACTGCCTGAAGCCGAAGCGATCGTGGCGGCAGTTTCGCACCGCCAATTGATTTCTTTGTCGGTAGAAGATTTTCAGGAAAAATTGATTGAAGGCGGTTGCTTTATGGACGTGAAGGCAAGTTTCGACACCATCGCTCTTGCCAGCGCAGGGTTCAGGGTATGGCGGCTTTGATCTCTTTCCGAAAGCAGCCAGGAAGAGTTTTCAGAATCACGCAAATTAAGTTAATCACATGAAAATATTAGTGACGGGCGGAGCAGGTTATATCGGATCGCATACTTGCGTCGAATTGATAAGCGCAGGCCATGAAGTGGTTATTGTCGATAACCTGTGCAATAGTAAATTTTCAGTGTTGGCGCGCATTCAGGAAATTTCCGGACAAACGGTGTCTTTCGCGCAGGTGGATATACGGAATCGGACCGCTCTGGAAGTCGTATTCAACAAGCATCGGATTGATGCGGTGATTCATTTTGCAGGGTTAAAAGCAGTCGGGGAATCGGTCGCCGAACCACAGCGATATTATGACAATAATGTGAACGGCAGTTTGGTGTTGTTTCAGGTCATGGCTAAATATGGCGTGAAAAAGCTTGTTTTCAGCTCATCCGCCACCGTATACGGCGATCCGGCATCGGTACCTATCCTGGAAAATTTTCCACTGGTGGCGACCAATCCTTATGGCCAAAGCAAGCTGATGATTGAGCAAATTTTGCGCGATCTGGCGCAGGCAGATCCTGCGTGGCAAATTGCCTTGCTACGTTACTTCAACCCGGTCGGTGCTCACGAAAGCGGATTGATCGGAGAAGATCCAAACGGTATCCCGAACAACCTAGTGCCGTACATCGCACAAGTAGCAACAGGACAGCGCGATATATTGCCGATCTATGGCGGCGACTATCCGACTCCTGATGGTACCGGCATGCGGGACTATATTCATGTAATCGATCTCGCTGTCGGTCATGTCAAGACACTAGATGCGCTGAGCGGTCGGCGTGGTGCACTTGCCTACAATCTTGGTACCGGTCGAGGTAATAGCGTGCTGGAAATGGTGAGCGCTTTTGAGAAAGCCTGCGGACGCCCGGTGCCGTACAAAATTGTGGGACGCCGTCCTGGTGATATCGCAATGTGTTATGCCGATGTGGCTTTGGCTGAGCGCGAACTGGGCTGGAAGGCGCAGAGAAGCATTGAACAAATGTGTATCGATTCCTGGCGTTGGCAAACTTCATAGAGAGAATCCGCCATCTGAAAAATACCCAACGCAAGCCGGCTTATACTGGCTATTGTATTATTTGAATGTCATTAAATTAATGCGGTAATAGGGTATTTTTAATATATACCCCATTTAAATATCGGGTTATCGTAATTTGTGCGAAGTGCCTTGTTGTGTTTAAAAAACGATCAAGAAGAAAGTGGTAGATGAAAATCACTCCGGTCATTCTTTCAGGAGGTTCTGGTACCCGTTTATGGCCATTGTCGCGCGCGGCGCTGCCAAAGCAGTTGCTGGCATTGACTTCTGAGCACACCATGTTGCAGGAAACCTTGCTGAGATTGTCCGGCTTGCCCGATATGACGCCTCCGCTCATCGTTTGTGGTAACGAGCACCGTTTTTTGATCGCCGAGCAATTACGCCAGATCGGTACTGTGCCGCTGGGTATTCTTCTGGAGCCTGAGGGACGCAATACTGCACCCGCAGTTGCGGCGGCTGCATATTTTCTTCTTGCAATAGACCCTGATGCAGTGATGCTGGTTTTGCCGGCGGATCATGTGATTGACGATGTACTTGCATTTCATGCCGCGATATTAAGAGCAACCCGCGTAGCGGCCAATGGAGCGCTGGTGGCTTTTGGAATTGTGCCGTCCTGCCCGGAAACCGGTTATGGCTATATCCGTCGCGGCAATATGCTGGCAGATGCCGAAGGTTGCTTCAGTGTCGCTCGCTTTGTCGAAAAACCGGATCTGGCCACTGCAGAGAGTTTTGTAAGGAACGGTGAATATTTCTGGAACAGCGGGATGTTCCTGTTCCATGCAACATGCTATCTGGAAGAGTTAAAGAAGCTGCGTCCGGAGATTGCTCTGTGTTGCGACAAGGCAGTGAGGGAATCGTACCGTGATCTGGATTTCTGTCGCCTGCACGAAACCGAATTTTCTGCCTGTCCATCGGATTCGATTGATTACGCTGTTATGGAGCATACTCGCCAGGCGGTTTTAGTACCTGCCGATATTGGATGGAGTGATGTCGGTTCCTGGGCTGCCCTGTCGGCGGTACAGCAAAAAGATAATAACGGCAATGTGTTGCGTGGCGACGTGTATGTCGATGAAGTTACGGATTGTCTGATCCGTGCCGAGAGCCGCTTGGTGACGCTGATCGGCGTGTCGGATCTAGTGGTGGTGGAAACCGCTGATGCTGTTCTGATTTCTGATAAGAAGCAGGTGCAGCGCGTGAAGAAGATTGTCGAACACCTGCAAAAAAACCATCGTTGCGAACACATCAATCACACGCGCGTGTATCGCCCTTGGGGGCATTACGAAGGTATAGATGCTGGCGATCGTTTTCAGGTCAAACACATTATGGTGAATCCGGGAGAGAAACTGTCTTTGCAGATGCATCATCACCGCGCCGAGCACTGGATAGTGATTAGCGGCACCGCGCGCGTGACCTGCGGCGAATTGGTGAAAATTTTAAGTGAAAATGAATCTACTTATATTCCCATCGGCATCCGTCACCGGCTTGAAAATCCGGGAAAGATAGCGTTGCATCTGATTGAGGTGCAATCCGGCAGCTATCTGGGAGAAGATGACATCGTGCGTTTTGAGGATATGTACCAGCGTATATAAAAAATCCTGGGTTCTTGTGAACGCAGGACGAAATAGATTTCGGAGGCCACGATGGAGCAGCACACGGCGCACTATAAAAAAGTGCAGCAGCAATTAATCGCACACCCTAAAATTTGGCTGGTTACGGGTGTCGCCGGATTCATTGGGTCGAATCTTCTTGAGACTCTTCTCAAATTGAACCAAACCGTCGTCGGCCTGGATAATTTTGCAACAGGTTACCGCCATAACCTGTCGTTGGTGCGAGATATTGTTAATGCTGACCAATGGCAGCGCTTTCGGATGATAGAAGGAGATATTTGCAACCTCGACGATTGTGCAAGAGCCGTTGCGGGTGTCGATTATGTTCTTCATCAAGCGGCTCTTGGCAGTGTGCCGAGATCGCTTGAAGACCCGATCCGTACCCACGAAACAAATGCCAATGGTTTTCTGAATATGCTGGTGGCAAGCCGCGATGCCGGTGTTTGCCGTTTCGTGTACGCGGCATCGAGTTCAACTTATGGCGACCATCCGGGTCTGCCGAAAATTGAAAGCCGGATTGGCAAGCCACTCTCTCCGTATGCGGTAACCAAGTACCTCAATGAGCTTTACGCAGATGTCTTTAGTCGCTGTTATGGACTGCCTTCGATCGGCTTGCGTTACTTCAATGTATTCGGGCCTCGTCAAGATCCCGACGGTGCATATGCTGCTGTGATTCCAAAATGGTTCGGTGCGCTCCTGCAAGGCCAGCAAATATATATTAATGGAGACGGTGCCACTAGCCGAGATTTCTGTTTTGTTGACAATGCAGTGCAAGTCAATTTGCTTGCCGCTACAGTGCAGAATGAAGACGCGGTTAATCAGATATATAACGTAGCAGTAGGAGATCGAACGACCCTGACGCAGTTATTCGATCATATCCACAATCTGGTTGCCGGTTTAAAACCCGATACATCCGCCATTACTCCGGTTTATTGCGATTTTCGTTCGGGCGATGTCAGGCATTCACAAGCGGATATCAGCAAGGCGAAGGAATTATTAGGATATCAGCCGAGCCATACCATTCTCGATGGATTAAGCATCACTGCCCCTTGGTACGCCGCCCATTATTGTCAAGCCGACGACAGGCAGGAACCTGCAACGGCCCGTGCCGGCGTTGTCGATACTACTAATTGAAATATCCACATAAGTAGTCTGTCTCTGCTGTGTTATTAAAAGTGAGAGGCGATTTCGCTTATGTGTTTCACAAAACTTCCTTTGGCACACTGATGGAATAGTGCGTGCCAGGATGATTTCGGTAGCCTGATCCAAATGGATAAACAACGCATCGTTTGACGAAAGTCATGGTGCACATAAAATTTGTTGTCTATATTGAAACTTAAATTATGACTTGCCTATAACTAACATAAAAAATGGTTGGCTTATGACTGCTAATTTCAAGTCGATGATAGTGCTGATTGCCGCAACTATATACGCTGGAAATGTGACTGCGGATAACCAATTACTCGCAGTCTTGCCAGATACGTTGGAGCATTCCGGCAGCCCAAAGGATCTTGTATCCATGGCAGTCAAATACGAACACGCGGAAGGGGTGCCAAAGAATTACGATAAAGCTGTGGCGCTTTATTGCCGTGCTGCCAAGAGCGGCTACCCTGAGGCGCAATATGCTCTTGCATGGATGTACGCAAACGGGCGAGGTGTCAAAAAAGACGATAGCATTGCCGCGCAATTATTTACTATGGCGGCCGACAAAGGGCACGTTTATGCGCGTGAAATGATGCATTACACGTCAATTTCAACAGCCAGCGCATTACCCGACTGTTTGTCGTCTGATAAAACTCTATTCGTTGATGATCGCGCAGAAGCTGCATATCCAAAAGGACTGGTTTTCAATTTGGTACATAAATTGGCACCCCAATATGATGTGGACCCCAAGCTTGCAATGGCGGTTATCTCTGTTGAGTCCGGATTCAATGTGATGGCCAAATCCCCTAAAAATGCGCAGGGTCTGATGCAACTTATTCCGGCAACGGCACAGCGCTTTCGCGTTAAAAATCCTTTTGATGCTGAAGACAACATTAAAGGCGGTTTAGCCTATTTGCGATGGCTTCTGGCCTTTTTCAAGGGAGAAGTAACTTTGGTTGCCGCAGCTTACAACGCAGGAGAAGGTGCGGTAGAGAAATACCGTGGCATACCGCCTTATTCCGAAACACGAAACTACGTCAAAAAAATAACCGCACTCTATAAAAAATCCAACCATCCATATGACCAAAATCTGGTGAAGGCATCGTCAATTTCGGTGGCACATTAGGCTACTGCCAACATTGAAATTCTGTTCAAGTCGCATGCGATGGAAGTGCAGAACTGTTTAGAAAGCTGGATGATACTGGCCGTCTCACGCCGTCTACAACCCACATGCACTTGGTGTTTTCGTCCATTGTTCTCTTAGTTTTTTACGTAATTTTATCGGGTACGCATAGTATTTACTGTGCTCCTACATGTAATGTCAGTTTTCAAAAGTCTTTAGTTGCACCTGTCATTCCGTAAAACGGTGCTTCCATAGCAGCATAAGAACTGCACGAATTAAGGGGAGAAATTATGTCGAATACCAGGAGCAAATTAACCATAACCACTACTGTTATGGGAATTTCTACAATGGCGCTGATCATAGGCAGTATAACTGCTTGCAATAAGGCGCCGACCACCGAAATATTGCTCTCTGAGGCCAAACAGTACCAACAAAAAGGCGACAACAATGCTGCCGTCATCCAACTCAAGAACGTCTTGCAGAAAAACCCGGACGATGTTGAGGCCCGTTATATTTTGGGCACTGTTTACAATGAAAAAGGAGATGCAAATTCGGCTGAGAAAGAAATTCGCAAAGCATTGAGCCTCGGCATGAGTCCAGCCAAAGCATTGCCTGATTTAAGTAAAGCCTTGCTAATGCAAGGGCAGTTTCAAAAGGTGCTGGATGAAACCCTGCAGGTGCAAGGAGTAAAGGCAGATGCTGCAGTTTTGACTTTGCAGGGAAACGCCTATCTTGCGCTGGGCAAGGGCGCTGAGGCCAAAGAGGCATTTGAACTGGCTCTTAAGAATAAGCCGGATTTTCCGGAAGCACTGATCGGGCTGGCCAAATATTCAATAGCAACGCGGGATATGGAGGCCGCAGGGCGCTTCTCCGAGCAGGCGGTAAGTAAAAATCCAACAAGCGCGGAAGCTTGGCTTTTCCAAGGTGATCTGTTGCGGGCACAGGGGAAAATAGAATCTGCACTTGCTGCTTATGATCATGTTCTAAAACTAAAGCCGGGCAATTCTACAGCACATATTTTTAAAGCTAATTTAGAAATCGGACTGCGAAAATTCGATGCGGCAAAAGCAGATATTGATGCTGCGCGAAAATCCATGCCGAATTCTCTTATGGTTTTCTACACTCAGGCACTTCTCGACTATAGCCAGGGAAAGCATGCCGCAGCTCTGGAATCTCTGCAACAGGTACTGCGTGTTGCACCAGAACATATGCCCAGTGTATTGCTGGCTGGTGCCGTTCAGTATGCCCTTGGATCAATGCCGCAAGCAGAAGAACATTTGGATAAGTATTTGGAAAGAGATCCGAAGAATCTCTATGCGCGTAAGCTGCTGGCCTCTACCCTGCTGAAACGCGGTCAAGGAACGAGTGCGCTTACCGTACTTGCTCCGGCACTTAAAGAGGGCCAGCAAGATGCACAATTGTTTGCGCTGGCGGGCGAGATATCGATGCAGACAAAAGATTTCGCCAAGGCGACAGAGTATTTTGAAAGAGCCAGTGCTCTGGCTCCGCAAGTTGCAATGCTTCATACCGCTCTGGGTTTGAGTACCTTGGCAGAAGGCGAGAATAGCCGTGCAGTAGCCGAACTGGAGATGGCAACTCGGCTGGATAAAAAATCGGCTCAATCCGGTATTTTGTTAATCATGACGCATTTGCGCCTCAAAGAATTTGACAAGGCCTTGGCAGCAGCGAAAGTAGTCGAGAAGGAGCAACCTGCCAATCCTTTGGTTCATAATTTAAAAGGCGGGATTTATCTAGGAAAAAAAGATGTTCATAACGCACGCATAAGCTTTGATAAGGCACTGTCTCTTCAGCCGACTTATTTCCCGGCGATCATAAATCTTGCCCAGCTCGACGTCCTGGAAAAAAAGCCGGAAGTCGCTAAAAAACGTTTTGAGGCACTTCTGAAACAAGATAAAAAAAACACGCAAGCCATGACCGCACTGGCTAGCCTGGCTTTATCTCAAAAACAGAAAGAGGAAGCAACGACTTGGCTGGAACGCGCCAGTAACGTGAACCCGGAAGCCCTTGAGCCGGCCATATTGCTGGCAGGGCAATATTTACGTAATGGAGACAAACAGAAAGCCTTGAATCTGGCTAAACAACTTCAGATTACTAATGCCAGAAATCCGGATGTGTTGGATATTCTGGCGCAAACCCAATTTGCTAACGACGATAAGGCTGCTGCGCTGGAAAGCTATAACAAGCTCGCTGTCATTATGCCCAAGTCTGCCCTTGCCCAGTTCCGCATCGCGCAAGTTCTCACTGCAATGAAGGATCTGCCGGGCGCATCGGAGGCGCTGAAAAAAGCATTGTTATTGCAGCCAGACTATTTGGATGCGCAACTCGCCCAAGCTGCGCTGGAAGTGCGCAAAGGAATGCATGAGAAAGCGATCGTAGTTGCACGGCAGATTCAAAAACAACAAGGGGCGTTACCAGTGGGTTATATTTTGGAAGGCGATGTTTTGATGGCGCAAAAAAAGCCTGCATTGGCAGCAAAAGCCTACGAGCAGGCATTTACTCTCAACAAGAACGGCCCGCTAATGATTAAATTGCACGACTCGCTTAAGCAGGCAGGCCAAAACAAGGAAGCAGATTCTCGCGTGGTTCAATGGCTGAAGGAGCATCCGGCCGATACTTCTATGCGCATGTATTTTGGGACTGTTAGCTTGCTAAATCAGCAGAGCAAAGCGGCTATTGAACAATTTCAGGCCATTCTGGAAAAAGACCAAAAAAATGTCAATGCGTTAAATAATCTGGCGCTCGCATATCAGCAAGAAAAAGATCCACAGGCATTGGAATATGCGGAGAAAGCGTATCAGTTGACGACCGATAATCCATCGATCCTGGACACTCTTGGATGGTTATTGGTAGAGCAGGGTAATACAGGCCGTGGCGTACCCTTGTTGCAAAAGGCTGCCGCTTTGGCTCCTCAAGCGCCGGAGGTGCGTTACCACTTTGCAGTTGGATTATTTAAATCAGGCGATAAGGCTGCAGCGCGTAAAGAGCTGCAGCAATTGGTGGACAGCGGCAAGACTTTCTCCAAACTTGATGATGCAAAGGCTTTGCTAAAACAGCTATAAAAAAATGTAATCAGGCAGGATCCATCGATTTTTTGAACCTCTAAAAAATATTTATGTCAGACCCCTTTCGGTAATTTTTACAGCGTCAGTTGTTAACGACCAAACGGTGAAAATAATATGTATTTAGACGAGGAAGTGATTGTTTCCTTCGAATCTCCACACAAACTGCGGGATTTATGTATCCCCGAAGAAGATTCTGATGGCACAGAGGAATATCAAGTCAATGAGCAGCAATTTCATATTCGCATGGCAAACTCAAAAGGTCAGCGTGAAGCAGCTAGTTTATTGATCAAGAAAAAATATGCATGGAGGGGTTATTCGTTTGAGCCATCTCTGGACATTGAGCCCAGTAAAATCACCTTGGTGACAGATACCGATGGCAAGACGGTTGGTACGATGACTCTCTGCCTTGATCTCGATGGCAAGTTACCGGCAGACGAAAATTTTCGCGACAAGCTCGATCAACTGCGGGCAGGAAAACGTAGGTTATGTGAAGCGTCCAGATTGGCAATTGAAAAAGATCTGCCCTATCGCGTTTTTGCCGCGATGATACATATTTCATATATGTATGCACATAATATTCATGGCTTTACAGATTATGTGATCGAGGTTAATCCTCGTCATGCCATGTTTTACAAAAGAATGCTCGGTTTCAAAGACTTGGGGGTAGAGCGAATTTGCACTCGCGTTAATGCCCCTGCAGTTCTGCTGCGGTTGGAATTCGACTACATGAAAGAGCAAATCAAAAAATTCGGTGGTCTGTTTGAGAATCATGGCAATGTCAGATCATTCTATCCATATTTTTTCTCCAAACACGATGAGCCCGGCATTACCAATCGACTGAAGATGGGTAAAACCTAAGAAAGAAATTGGACGTGTTTTAGGAATTTCTTCGGCTTCATCTTTTTTAGCAAAAACAAGCAGCTACATGATCATGCGTCAGCTCATGCTAGTGGTTTGCGCCAGGATGTCAGATTTGATCTGAGTTTTCGTCTTTGGAACAGTCAGGCAATTTTTCTGTGTCATTAGTAGAGACGGATTAATTACTTCTATGAAATAAAATTTTTTTCTATGGCTATGCAAATGACTGATTCTTTTGTCTACGAACAGGCTTTTTCTCGCAATATCGGCTGGGTTACCGCTGAGGAACAGCAAGTTCTTCGACACAAACGAATCGCCATTGCGGGCATGGGAGGAGTAGGCGGGGTTCATCTGCTGACATTGGCGCGCTTGGGAATTGGCGCCTTTCATATTGCCGATTTCGACAAATTTGATATAGCTAATTTCAACCGTCAGGTTGGCGCTACAATTTCCAGCTTGAACAAGCCCAAGGTCGAAGTTTTGGCTGCAATGGCCAAGGACATCAATCCTGAATTGGATATCAGGATTTTCCCGGAAGGTATCAACAAAGATAATTTGCCTGCATTCTTTGCCGGAGTGGACTTGTACGTGGACAGTCTGGATTTTTTTGCTTTTTCAGCACGCCAAGCTACTTTTTCAATTTGTGCGAACCTTCGTATTCCAGCCATTACAGCAGCACCTCTAGGCATGGGAACCGCATTACTGAATTTTTTGCCTGGTCAAATGACTTTTGAAGAATATTTTCAATGGGGCGATCTGCCTGATGACGAAAAAGCCCTACGGTTTTTGCTTGGTCTGGCACCTGCGGGATTGCATGCTTCTTATCTTGTGGACCCGTCAGCAATTAACTTCAAGGAACAACGGGGACCCTCGACTATCATGGGATGTCAATTATGCGCAGGTGCTGCAGCCACTGAAGCGCTCAAAATATTGCTCAAACGCGGGAAGGTTCTTGCCGCACCACATGGTGTTCATTTTGACGCCTACCGCAATAAATTGGTGCATACGTGGCGCCCCGGCGGCAACAAACACCCTCTGCAGCGCTTGGCCATGATGCTGGTTAAACGTCGCCAGGCAGCGAAAAAGAGATGACTATGCGGATTATTGATAGTATTTTGGAAGATATTCTTGATTTGGCGCGATGGGCTCCGAGTGGTGACAATACACAGCCTTGGCGCTTTGAAATCGTCGATGCGCGGCATGTTGTCATACACGGCTTTGATACCCGCGACCATTGTGTGTACGATTTGGATGGGCATCCCAGTCAAATTTCGCTTGGTGCGCTGTTGGAAAGTTTGGCAATCGCCGCCAGCACGCACGGTCTGCATATGTATGCTCAGCGCTGTCTAGCTGCATCTGATACCCATCCGACCTTCGACATTGCATTCGTGCCAGAGCTGAAGCTGGTTCCCGATCCGCTGGCAGATTTCATTCGGCAGCGGAGCGTGCAGCGTCGCCCGATGAGTACGCGCACCCTGACAATTGACGAAAAGTCCGCGTTGGCGGCTTCGCTGCATGATGGCTGCCAGATATTCTGGCTGGAAGGATTCGGCAAGCGTATGGCGACGGCCAGGCTTATGTTTAACAACGCTAAGCTACGTCTTACCATGCCGGAAGCGCATCAAGTACATTGCGCCATTATTGAATGGAACGCGCGTTATAGCGAAGACCGGATACCGGATCAGGCGCTAGGGGTGGATCCAATGACGGCCAAGTTAATGCACTGGATTATGCAGAGTTGGCGCCGTGTCGAATTTTTTAACACGTTTTTGGCGGGCACGGTAGCTCCGCGGCTGCAGATGGATTTGATTCCCGGTCTTGCCTGTGCGGCGCATTTCGTCCTTGTCGCCAATAAACCCCCACAATCGATCGATGACTACGTGGCTACCGGGCGCGCAGTGCAACGGTTCTGGCTTACAGCAACCCAACTGGGTTTGCAGTTACAGCCCGAACTGACACCGTTGATTTTTACCCGCTACGTGCGTGCAGGTAAAGTGTTTTCGAAAACAGAGGGCATGTACGAGCGTGCGCAGGGATTAGCAGCGCAGTTTGCAACTCTGGTTGGCGAAAACAATAGCGCGTGCGCTGTATTCATGGGGCGTATCGGTGCAGGTCCGCCTGCACTGGCGCGCTCGACCAGACGTCCGTTGAAGGATTTGATTATCCGTCACCCTGCATAAATAAATAGCATTAATACAGCTATTGATTACTTTCTGGCGGCGCAATATGCCGATTTCGTGTGGGCCACTTTTGTGTATGTTTGCACGTGATAATTATGACCGTCCGGTTATGATGATGTGAATCAGGGAAGCAGGGCAGATTTTGAACTTCCTCCTGATGGGTCGCAAGTTTTGTGGTAATCACCCGTCAGAACGGATTTTTATTATTGTGTTCTTGCTTCAAATCAGTTGCTGTGCAGCGATTATTCCGCATAGGAACTCCAGCATGAATGTCATATTGTCGTTACCTAGATTGACTGATATTGCATGTTATGGCTGATGGAGCAAGCAATCAAAGCATCGAGAAAACTTCCTTCTGCTCGTTCTTGCGCAAGTACTTACGTCAGTTCGCGGTTTCCGAAGGAAAGTGCACCCGAGTGCAAGCCTTTAATAAACACCGATTCTTGATCCATGCAGCGATCGACTACTCCAACTGACACTAGCGCACTGTAATTTCACTCCGGCTGTATGTGATTTTATCGTCACGTCTTAAAAGACTGCTTTTCACAGCGGTCTTGTTCCGTTCGCCGTTTCAAAATTCAGGCTCTCAAGAATTGCCTATATTGCAATTGCGTTGCAGGTATTTTTCCGCCCTTATTTTTTTGTCGATTTTCTTTACAGTTAAGATTCTTTACGCAGAAAAAATATCATAAGCCTTTGTATTTTAAGGAATAAAAATTCTGGCAAGGATTGTGCTTACTTACCAGTGCAGGAACAGAAAATCTCGATCGGCGGTAATAATTGTTCGGTCTATATTAACCAAATTGAAAGGTAACATCATGAAACCCTTCAGCCGTATTTTTAAACTTCTATTAGCGGCCAGTGCTGTAAGCGCTGCCTTAATAGGCACTCCAGCAATGGCGGGACCTCTTTTTACTGTTGATGAGGGTAGCGTACCCGGAACGACTCCTAATTTGGTGGAGGCAGACCGAATTAGTTTTGAGTACCATGCAATTATTGATCAAACTATAGTTGGAGGCGACGGACTCGCCGGAGCTGGTGATACGTTTATTGAAACTGGATTTCTGACAAAAGCTGCTTTTGGTAGTCCTACAGGCGGTAGCGTTCCATCGCAGCTTAACGCTTTAGGTGGATATAGAATATACGGCCTATTTACCATCACTGGGGAAGCCGATCCATTTGGCGCCACTGGGATTCTGGCTACATTCCAGACGCTTACAATGACGCTATATATCGATCCAGATCAGAACACTATTTTGGGTCTTCCTGTTGCTGGTCCGGTTATACCAGGGGGGGTTACTGGTGATGATTTTGCAATTGCAACTTTCACGCTGAACCTCGGTGAAGCGCATGTTTTTGACAGCCTTGCAAACGGCGACTTTGATACACTTTTGAATTTAACGCTTACTCCGGCCGGGCAATTGTTTTTCGTTTCTCCATCGCCATTCTTTGCATTGGAAAACTTCGGAGGAAATACGCAAACCTTTAATATCACTTCAGGAGACATTACGACCGGTTTTACCGCAATTGCAGACGGCGGGGGACTTGAGCTCTTTATAGCTGCTGTTCCGGAGCCAGCTTCGATTGCACTATTTGGCATCGGTCTTTTAGGTCTGGGGATGTCGAATGGCCGTAAAAACAAAAACCGTACTTAAGCTCTGGTATTGCTCATTAAAACCGCTGATGAAAATCAGCGGTTTTTTGTGCTTATACTTAGAATGAAGACAAGTTTTTCATGAAATTTTTTTCGTTGATGAAAACAATAAAAAGCGAGCGGCGTGTAATCGTAAATATGAAACAGGGATCGATATCGGATGAAAAGATAACGCAAAACTGCACATCAATAGCTAAAAATACGCAGAATCAGGAAAAGCAGGTAAAAAGTCGTGGAATACTTGTGATCAAAAATCAGAGGAGTAAAAATGATGGCTATACGATGACGGATTATTTCTTATATACGAGGATATATTGTTTTGTACGTAGGTCGTCTTATTTACTATTTACTTTTTCGCTCAGTAAAAGCAATGAGCCATGAAAAATGAAAGCGTCGCGTGCTTCATTTATTTACGTGTGATAACACCCAATGCGCTATGCCCGTCTTTACTCTGAGATATGAATTCGCCAAACGCTCATAAGATATATTGAAAAATAGTGATGTTTATTTGATTCTATTTTTTATGGTATTTGTTTTTTGCAAAACACGATGGTGTTTCAAGCCAAAAATCTGTATTCAATGCATTCCAATAACTGCAGGGGGGTATATGCAATGAGATCAGCGCCCCATGAGTGGGGAATCACTTCGCCACAATATCCCCATGCTGCAGCAACAGTATGCATGCCGGCTGCATGCCCAGCCTGAATATCGCGAAGGTCATCGCCTACATACCAGCAGTCCTGCGGTGCGATGTTCAGGCGCCTCGCGGCTTCCAGTAATGGCCCTGGATGTGGTTTTGGTTGCGGCATCGTGTCGCCGGATATCACGCAACCGGCCTCGTGCAAGCCAATTTGACTGATCAAAGGTTCTGTGAAGCGTGCTGCTTTATTGGTTACTATTCCCCAAGCCAGGTTATGTTTGCTTAATCCGTGTATCAAGTCGATTACGCCATCGAATAGTCGACTTTCTACTGATAGCGCTGCTGCGTAATTGTTTAGAAATGTGATTCGTAAGGCTTCGTAGCCTTCATCTTCCGGCTTAAGTCCAAATGCTGCGCCGATTAGCCCCTTTGCTCCCGATGATGCGACCGGACGCAACGTTTCATATGGGGTAGGTGTTAAGCCTTGAGTCGCTCGTAGCAAATTCACCGCAGCAGCCAGATCCGGCGCAGTATCGGCTAAAGTGCCATCGAGATCGAACAGGATAGCGCGCGGGATTGGGGTAATCTTCGTAATCAAGGCAAGTCTATATATGATTCAGCGAGGCTATCGGCGATAGTCGATAGGTATTAGTTAATTGTTTTTTTACAGCGGACGCGTGCACTCCAGCATATAGTTGACGCTAGTGTCATGATTGAGCGAATACAGTTGGTTCACAGGATTGTATGTCAGGCCCTTCATTGCATCGACAGTCATGTTCGAATTTCGGATGAACTGCGAAAGCTCTGCGGGGGTAATGAATTTTGCATACTCATGTGTCCCTTTCGGTAACAGATGCAGCAGATACTCTGCTCCGATAACTGCGAACAGATAGGATTTCAGATTACGATTGAGCGTGGAAAAAAATACGTGACCGCCGGGTTTTACCAAGGTAGCGCAGGCCCGAACGATTGAGGCCGGGTCTGGTACGTGTTCCAGCATTTCCATGCATGTTACAACGTCATATTTGCCAGGCTCTCTTATTGCCAAGTCTTCCGCAGCAATTAATTCGTATTGCACCTTAACGCCAGACTCCAGACTATGTAAGTCGGCAACCTTAAGAGCCTTTTCCGATAAATCAATCCCCGTCACATGGGCGCCTTTATTTGCCATTGACTCTGACAGGATGCCGCCGCCACAACCTATATCGACAACGGTTTTTCCTGACAGCGGTGCGCAACTATTAATCCATTCCAAACGAAGCGGATTAATTGCATGGAGGGGACGAAATTCCGAGCTTGGATCCCACCAGCGGTGAGCGAGGTCACTAAATTTTTTTAGTTCAAGAGGGTCTGCGTTCATAGCCAACATGATAGCTGTAAATGTGTTTTTGCGCAGGGCTTGGAGAATAAATCGGGCAGGTTTTAAGTGCCTAAATCATAAAAAAACCCCGCATTTGCGGGGCTTTGATTGAGCAAAACAGATTACTTGCTACGTGTACCAACAACTTCGATTTCTACGCGACGGTTTTTAGCGCGACCTGCAGCATTTTTATTGCTGGCAACAGGTTGTTTTTCGCCTTTACCTTCAGTGTATACGCGATTGGTTTCGATACCTTTGGAAACCAGATAAGCTTTGACTGCTTCAGCGCGACGAATCGACAGTTTCTGGTTGTAAGCATCAGATCCGATAGAGTCTGTGTGGCCAACGGCAATGATAACTTCCAGATTGATGCCGCCCAATTTCGAAACCAGATCATCCAATTTTGCTTTGCCGTCAGCTTTCAGGACCGACTTGTCAAAATCAAAGAATGCGTCTGCTGCAAAAGTAACTTTTTCCGATGTTGGTGCTGCTGCGACGACGGCAGGAGCAGGAGCAACTGGAGCAGCGGCGACTGGGGCTGCAGCTTGGACGATTTCGCCGTCACAACCAGCAACTGAATCAGCAGGAGTCCAATACCCGGTATGCCAGCACAAACCGAATGGGTTGCGTGCAATTACGCCGCGGCTGTCTTGCACATAAGCGCTATTTGGTGTTTTAGCCTGAATGTCTTGCATGCTTTGTGCAGATGCGGAAATGGACAGGACTGCGGACGCAGCGAAGACGAGTTTTACTAATTTTTTCATATTTTTTCCTCTCGAGTGAGATATCCGCAGATAAACTGCGCTACAAATTTACAACATCTAAAATTGAATTACTACTTACAACAGGTTATCACAGTTGTAAATTAACCATATGCAATAGTCCGGTTTTCATTTTGCCATAGCCTTCACTTAATCGCTTTGTTTGTTAAATTGAATTTAGTGTATTTTTGGTTAGTCGTTGCGATTTCACAACGATAAAATATTCAAATTTCCAACTGGCTAGTTGAATAAATTGCATGATTAAAAGACATTTTTTTTGGATGGGCTAATCCCTATTTAATCGCCTTTCCTTTAACTTGGATGGTTACTCGGCGATTAGGCGCTAGACACTCGATAAATTTTTCACGAGGCAATTTTTTGTCGCAGGTTATTACGGGTTCAGTGGCTCCGGCTCCTGTGGCGCTGATGGCAGAATTGATATTTTTGCTTTTTAGATAGTCAACCAGGTTCGCAGCACGTTTTTCGGATAGCCGGTGATTGTATTTCTCTGCGCCGAGTAAATCGGTATGGCCCGTGATGCGTATCGATTCAATAGCGGCGCAGTATGCAAGCCGTGGCAGCAGGTCCCGATCGACCAGTTCTCTTGCAGCTTTGCTGAGAGCGGCGCTATTAAATTGGAAGGTCTGGTCATTTTCCAGTGTTACCGTGAAGTTGCAGCGGTCGGGCTCTATTGGTGTTGCAGAATCTACTACCGGTGTGTGCGGTACGACAAGGGCAGGGGCGGTCGGTTTCGCAATCGGGAGGCTCAGTTCGCCGTCGCATCCGAGCACTGCATCTGCGGGGAGCCAATGGCCGGTGCGCCAGCAAAGACCGTAGGCGCTGCGCGCCACTGTTCCATTGCTATCTTGCAAATATGCACTGTGGGGCGCTTGGGCTTTAATGTCGGTAGTCTGGGCGCTCGCGCTAATAACTGCTGAGCCAATCGCAAGGCCCAGGGCCAGTTTGATGAACATGCTGCTTCCTTTTTGCGATTACTTCGATCGAATATGTATTCAAACCTAAAAAGCAGCAATCGAGTCGTTGTTACTTCAATAAGTGTATGAATACTTATTCAATCGCATTGATTCAGGTTTCAACATTCGGCGGTATTTAAGCATATTTAATGGCGAAAGGCCGTATTTTCAGGAAAATATGGTGCGGCCACGCCAAGTTTCTTAAAAGCCTTAAAAGCCATGAGAAAACCGCACATGCTAAAATCACCTGTTTACAAGCTTCAACTTCAAGCTGCGCCAGTTGTTGTCGCAATGCCCTAAAAATGGGCATCACATGTTAACCCAGTCAAAAACCAGCCGAATAGCCAATGGATCAGTTCGCCAAAGAAACAATTCCGATTTCCCTTGAAGAAGAGATGCGCAAAAGTTATCTCGATTACGCGATGAGCGTGATCGTCGGACGTGCGTTGCCCGATGTGCGCGACGGCTTGAAGCCCGTACATCGCCGCGTACTGTTTGCCATGCATGAAATGAACAACGTCTGGAACCGCCCTTATGTCAAGTGCGCGCGGGTAGTCGGTGAAGTAATGGGTAAATTTCACCCGCATGGCGATCAGTCAATTTACGATACGCTGGTACGGATGGCCCAGGACTTCTCGCTGCGTTACACGCTGGTTGACGGACAGGGTAATTTCGGTTCGGTCGATGGCGATAATGCCGCCGCGATGCGTTACACCGAATGTCGTCTGGATAAGATAGCCAATGAACTTCTGGCCGATATCGACAAAGATACCGTTGATTTCGTACCCAATTATGACGGCAAGGAAAAAGAGCCGTCGGTATTGCCAACCAAAATTCCGAATCTGTTGATCAACGGTTCTTCCGGGATCGCTGTCGGAATGGCAACCAACATCCCGCCGCACAATATTACCGAAGTCATCAACGGCGCCTTGTACTTGCTGCGCAATGCCGATTGCACCATTGATGAGCTCATAGAGATCATCCCTGCGCCGGATTTTCCGACTGCCGGCATTATTTACGGCGTGTCCGGCGTGCGCGACGGTTATCGTACGGGGCGCGGCCGGGTCGTGATGCGCGCCAAGACGCATTTCGAGGAATTCGGCAAGGAAGGGCGCACCGCACTCATCATCGATGAGTTGCCGTACCAGGTAAACAAAAAGTCTCTTCTCGAGCGCATCGCCGAGCATGTGCGTGACAAGAAACTCGAAGGTATTTCCGATATCCGCGACGAATCCGATAAATCCGGCATGCGGGTAGTGATCGAATTGAAGCGCGGCGAAGTGCCGGAAGTTGTGCTAAACAATCTGTACAAGCAGACCCAGTTGCAAGACACCTTCGGCATGAATATGGTGGCGCTGGTGAACGGCCAGCCGAAGCTGCTGAATTTGAAGGAAATGCTGCAGTGTTTCCTGTCGCATCGGCGCGAAGTCATTACACGCCGCACCGTGTTCGAATTGCGCCGTGCGCGCGAACGCGGGCACGTGCTGGAAGGGCTGGCTGTTGCGCTGGCAAATATTGACGATTTCATTGCCATCATCAAGGCTGCGCCAACGCCGCCGATCGCAAAGCTGGAATTGATGTCGCGTCCTTGGGATTCTTCGGTAGTACGCGAAATGCTGGCGCGCACCGGAGCGGAAAACACCGGCGGCGTCGAGGCGTTCCGGCCAGAAAATTTACCGAAACACTATGGCATTCAGAAAGACGGCTTGTACAAGCTGTCAGACGATCAGGCGCAGGAAATTCTGCAGATGCGTCTGCAACGCCTGACCGGCCTGGAGCAGGACAAGATCGTCAATGAGTACAAGGATGTGATGGCGCAAATCGCCGACTTGCTGGACATTCTGTCCAAGCCGGAACGCGTAACCATCATCATCACCGATGAGCTGAACCTGGCAGTAAATGAATATGGCGAAGGCAGCAAGGATGTGCGGCGCTCCCGCATTGAGCTTAATGCAACCGATCTTGAAACCGAAG
>Ga0366803_1001_pt1 | contig 82239 bp, 88 predicted proteins | sample BONcelN113001F14_FD_207030 | JGI IMG/M metagenome (GOLD analysis project Ga0366803, IMG submission 207030) | Enriched cells from coal bed in the Powder River Basin, Montana, United States - BONCAT cells N11 rep3 HSBNCT.N11.300.1.F14 ... | reverse complement strand
CAAGGAAGGCTTGCGCGACTTCATCACCGGCCTGACCATTCCGCAGCACGCGAAAGATTTGCTGCTGGCGATGACGCCCGCCAATTACATCGGCATTGCAGCGGAACTGGCGCGCAAGATTTAAACGTAATTTAAGCGTGGGTTAAACATTTACGGCAGGGACAGAATGTGAGGGGGTGAGTGGTTCTGCACTTAGAGGGAAACCAAAAAAAGCTCCGAAAGCCAATAACGACGCGGCTTTCGGAGCTTTTGGCCAATTTTCAGGAAAACGCAAAAAATAGCGAAAAATGCGCGAATTATGGAAGAATTTGCGTTTGATTCTGCATATAAAGTGCGACGTTTCTGATCGAAACACGGTGGCTGAGCTGGCGCGGGCCGTCAGGGTGCGCAGGAATCGACAAACTTCATCTCAAAATCAAATCCCTCGTGCATGGAAAACAGGTCGATGAGCTGATCATAGCTGATCGGTTCGCCGTCCACGATCAGTCTGTTGTTGGTAATTCGCCCTTTTAACGTATCTCCCAGCATCGTGACGTTATCGCCTTTGGTATAGGCGTAGCGACGCGACAGGCCTGCTTGAATCTTGCTATGCAATAGCCCCAAGGCAGCGACAGGGTTATCCGCGTCACTGGATACTTCAAAATGGTATCCGGCAGGCTGACCGTTGACCATCTCTTGCGCTTCCAGAATACAGCCAGGCCATGACGGATTCTGATTGCGATGAATAGAGAAGCGGCGGGTCTTGCCCGCATAGTCCAGATAGCTGCGCTCCAGCGGGAATTCCATTCAGCTTCTCCTATTTGTAAAAACATGGTGTTTCGGGGCTTTGCCAAGTGTCGTTAACCCACCTTGAGTTAACGACACTCGGCCAAAAATAGAAAATCTTCCAAGTTGTTGATTTATAACAATATACTTTTCAACTGTCGTAAACGTTAACGACAGTTCATCCCCGCTTTTTTCTCTGCCAAGCGGCAATAATTTTTTGTGATTTAACGCCACTTCAATTTCAATAAAGCCGGTCATTCGCGGCCTGAGTTCGCTGCCTTCTGGGCTGGTTGCGCCACCGCACTGGTGGTGCTGTCGATGATGCTGCGGCCGTATTCATCCGCGTGCCGGTAGTTGTCCAATAGTGCTTCCTCACGCTTGCTTAAAGCCGTTGGGTTACGCATTCCCGTCAGGACATATAAGACATCCACGCCCTTAAGGGCGATCTTAGCTAAGTACTCAGTACTTGGTACCCGCTTACCAGAATCGTAGTTGTAATACGTACTAACCCCAACTTCGCCAGCGGTCGCCATCTCTTCGTGATCAAAGCCTAAGCGCACTCTTTCTTCCCGAAGGCGCGCAGAAATTTCCACATTCATATAAATATGTCCTTGTAAATTCTACGTTCGTAGAATAAGATGACACTCATCAACACAACATAAACATAAACGCCATGAACACACAAGCCAACAACGCCACCCAAAACCCCCTCAATATCCTGCATCGTCGCGTGGTGCTGCGCGGCGGCATTCATCTGCTCTGTCGTCGGTACCAGGCGCCGGAACTGGCGGCGCTGCATGGGCAGACCGTCACCGCCGTGCTGGATGCCCGGACGCCTGACTGCATCCAACTCCATGACGCCGCGCTGCGTCATGTCTGCACGCTGAACGGCTAATTCCCACCGCATTTTATTAACGTCATAAAAACACATCTTCCCATGAAAACACAAGTCAAAACCATTGAGCAAGTGCGGGCCGAGTTTCGCGCTTGCGGCATGACGCAGAGCCAGTGGTGCGTGGCCAACGGCTTTTCCCTGAACGTGATGCGCGAAGTGATGAACGGCCGCAGCCTGTATGTGTATGGCGAAGCGCACCGGATTGCGGTCGCGCTGGGTCTGAAGGAAGGGCAGATCATGCCGGTGCAGCAGTTTTTGCCGACGCCGTGCAAGCTGCCGCGACCCGAGCGAAAAGAGCGCCGCAGCGCAGAGCGCAGAGGCGAAGAGCGCAGAAGCGGCAAATCCGCGCTGGCGGAGGCATAACCATGTTGAGCGTCGGCGTACAACAGATCGCGCTGGCCGTGGGGACGCACGTGCGAGCCGTGCAGCGCTGGGCCGAACGGCCGGACTGGCCCGCCCCGACCCTGCGTGCGGTGCGTGGCACCGGTCGCCCGGAAGCCCGCTGGTCCGTCACCGACCTGCCGGTCAGCATTACGATAAAAGGCAAAGCGGTGCTGGTGCGTGAGCGCGTCAAAGCTGCTTTGGTCAATCAATTATTAACACCAGAAGAAGACCATGTACGAACCCCAATTGCACTCGAATATGAAAAAACAAAAGCCAGCGTCACGGACAGAAAACGCACGTCTTCTCAGCAGCCTAGTTCGGCTGGGCCTGCGTACCCCGTCCGGCGCCAGGACGCCACGCGCCCTGCTGCAGTCGCGCCGAGTAACGCGGATGGACTTTGTGGTACCGCAACAGGCACGCAAGTACAACAATGTGCGGATGCACTACGTGGTGCCGTCCTTGTTCCACGCCCTGCGCCGGTATCGCTAGTTCTCAAAGACTGGCAAAAATCCATTGCAGAAGCCCGCGTCGGCTTGCTGCATGAGGTGGAACGCATCGCTGCCGTGATTGGGCGTGAAAAAGCCATTACCAAAGTCGTCATCATGGCCGCCGATGGCACACTGCCCGAGCATCTGGCACAACTGGTGCCAGTGGCGAATGCACGGGCAGGTAAATCCGGCAAGCGCACACTGAGCCGGCGCACTATCTATAGCTGGCTGTCCGACTTTAACGCCCCGCTCGCCCAAGGCGGCCGCGCCAACCAGGCAGTCAATGCGCTGGCCCCGAAGGATGCACATGCGGTCGCTAAGGTACAGCTCTGGGCCAGTGTGGTGCTGAATCTGTACCAGCAGCCGCAGGGCGTGAGCCTGGCATGGGTTTGCCGTGAGATGGTGCCCGTATTAGAGGCGAAAGCGATGGCTGTGCCTAGTTATCACCAAGTACGCCGCTTCTTATCCAACATGGGGGCGGTCGAACTGCAGGCCGGGCGCATGGGTAGCCGTCAGATCAAGAACATCAAGCCGTTTGTGCGACGTGACACCAGCATGCTGTGGCCGGGTGAGGTGTACACCGCTGACGGCCATTGCTTTGATGCAGAGGTGGCGCATCCCACGCATGCACGGCCTTTCCGCCCTGAGATTACCAGCGTGCTGGATGTGAATACGCGCCGCTGTGTGGGCTGGAGTGTCGATCTGGCCGAATCCGGGCTGGCGGTATTGGATGCCCTGCGCAATGCCTGCGAGACCGGCGGCATCCCATCTATTTTCTATGTAGATAACGGCTCCGGCTATCGCAATGCGCTGATGTCGGCCTCCGGCACAGGCTTGATGTCACGGCTGGGCACCACGATGATGCATTCACTGCCTTACAACTCCCAGGCACGCGGCATCATCGAACGCTCGCACCAGACCATTTGGGTCGCGGCTGCCAAAGAGCTGCCGACCTATATCGGCGCGACAATGGATGCCCAGGCCAAGCAGGTGGTGCATAAGCTGACCCGCAAAGATGTGAAGGCTGCAGGCAAAAGCAAATACCTGATGGGCTTTCAAGAGTTCATTCAGTTTTGCGAGATCAAGGTGGCTGCTTACAACGCCAGACCGCACCGCTCTTTGCCAAAAATCCGGGATGCTGCATCAGGCAAGAAACGCCATATGTCGCCGGATGAAGCCTGGGCAGCGGGTATCGCTGAAGGTGCAGAACTGGAGCTGGTCCAAGACGGGGAAGCGCAAGATTTGTTCCACCCGCAAAAAGAGGCTGGCGTCAAACGCGGAGAAGTGCGCTTGTTTGGCACCTGGTATTACTCCAAATCGCTGGAACAGCACCACGGCGAGGCAGTGCGGGTCGGTTACGACGTGCGCAATGCAGCACAGGTCTGGATATATGACCAGCAAGGCCGCTTTATTTGCACGGCTGGCTTGAGAGCCAACGAACAACCCTACTTCCCACCCAGCGTACTGGAAAAAGCAAAAATCACCCGCGCCAAAGGTCGCCTGCGTTGTATCGACGCCAAGCGCGACGAAGTGTTGGCCGAGCTGGCCGGCAGCGCGCCGAAGGATATTGCTACGCCCGCGCTGGAACTGGCTCCCAGTCCGATACTGAATCCTATTTTGAAATTCACCGGACTGGAACTGGTCGAGGCTGATCTGCGCCTGCCAGAACCAGAAGCGGCACTGCAAGAAACACCCGCACCGGCTAAACGCCCGATGTTTGATGTGGAAAGCGAACATTACGAATGGCTGATGCAGCACAAGAATGCATGGCTGTTAAATGATGCCCGGTTTTTACAACGCTATTTGAGTGAAGAAGATGGATATGCGCTGCTGAAAGAACGTTTTGAACTACTGGAGATGGAATGGAAAGAAGAAGACCAACACGCGTTAAACGCTTTTTTTGTCGCGGCAGATCAGGTAGAGCGGTCTGCCTAATTGAAAAAACTTCCCTGATGCAGCAACACCAGGGAAATCCACAAACCAATAAAACCACCAGAGGATTGTAAGTGAAAAAAGGCTTTGTACAGAACGGTAATTATGCACGATTTTTGCAGGCAGTGAAGGCGACTGAACAACGCGGCAGCATGGAATCAGGTTTGATCCTGGTATCCGGCGAACCGGGCCTTGGCAAGTCCAAGGCGGTGGATCGCTGGGCGGCAGACAACCACGCTCTGTATTTTCGGGCAGTGGAAAACATGGGACATGATTTCTTTCTCCGATCCCTATGCGCTGTAGCAGGCATCAATCTACTGCCGCATCAGGATGAGCATGGCAACAAGGTGCGCGCCCCACGCAACAAAAACGAAACACAGAAGCGCCTGACTGAGCATGTGATTCGCAAGCAATGCCCGATTGTGATCGATGAGGCACAAAAACTGATGGGGCACGATGCACGCCTACTGGAAGTGATGCGCGACATCAGCGATAGCGCCGAAATCATCGTGGTTCTGGTAGCCGGTGTAGCTAATTTTGGCAGCCAGATCAAGGCTTATCCGCAAATCAGCCGGCGTATTTTCATGGAAGTCCCATTCGAGCACTGGAAGCTGCAAGACGTGAAGTTGGTCTGCAAGCAGCTGCTTGAAATCACGGCAGAGGATGCCTTGCTTGAGCGCATCACGATCGAAAGCAAGGGATTGATGCGGCTGGTAATGAATGGCTTGTCCACTCTGGAACGCATAGCCAAAGCAAACGGCGTACAGCATGCCTGCATGGCTGACTTTGAAGGGCAGGAATTGATTACCGACTGGGATGGCGAAGAGCCGCGCAAGCGGAGGTCCAAATGAGTCTATCCCGTGCCAGTGTATTGATTATGTGCGATGCCGCAGACCGCATGGACGCCTGTGCGGCACAGATACCGCAGCCGAAGCACAAGCCAGACAGCGTCAGTAGCAAGTTGCAGTGCCGCACCTGGAACCTGTTGCGCATCCGCCCCAAAGCCAGTTTGCAAGAGCTGATCGATACCTTGCTGGATGCCGATCAGTCCACCGCAGAAAAAACCAGTGCACGCGGCACCTTGCAAAAGTATCTGCGCGCCTTGCAACAAGCTGGTTATCTGGTGGATTTGCAACGGACAGCAAAGGGAAAACGCTTTGCGCTAATCCGCAATACCGGCCCCTTCGCACCTATCGTCCAAGTTCGTCATCACAGAGTCTATGACCAAAACGAGAAGAGACATTATGACATCCAAAAATAAACCCGTGCCGCTACCCTCGCTGGCGGACAACGCCCCCGAATGGCTGCGCGTGGCATATGAAGATATTGCGGCTAGCGGCAGCATTACAGCCACCGCCAAGCGGGCCGGCATCGACCGGAGCGCCCTATCCCAGGTCATCAATCAAACGCCCACCAGCAAATATGTAATGGGTGAATGCAGCACCGATGCGATGGCCAGCAAAATCATGCACAGCATCGGCCGGGTGGTTTGTCCCTTCTTAACCGAACAAGCAGGGGAAGCGCGTTCTATCACCGGGATTGAGTGCCGTTCTTACGCCTATCAAACAGACCCGCCCACCAATAGCCCACGCGCAACGAATCACTGGCGCGCATGCCAGAGCTGCGATAAGCGCGTTAAACACGCTGTCGTGGTCATCAAGAAGCCAGCAATTGAAAAACCGATCCAGAAAATCGGCAGGGTTGGTCCCGTTAATAACGAAATCTACGGGGCAGTTTCGTGTTTAACGGAATCCGCGCCCCAGCAAGCCGGGATCATCGACACCGTCACATTGCCGTTGCCGGAAGTCGGCGCACCACAAATATCGAAAGGATCTCTTCAATGAACAACAGTGTGTCAATCATGCCTGCTGAAATGGCAGCGCTTCGCAGATTTTGCGAAACCTGTGAGGACGGCGAGGGGTACGACGTACCGAAGTTGATGATGAATCGCCTTGCGTGCATCGGTCTGGTGCGTAGGGTTACTCGTAATATTTTCCAGATTACCGATTTCGGTCAGTCCGTCATAGACGGTTTAGATGACGGGCCATCCCATGCCGAACGGGCGTTGCGCGAAGCCGGAGTATTTGCCGCCAGCGTCATCAAGGAACACGGCATGTTCGATTTGTCGGAGCGCATTGCGTATCAACGGCTCGAAGAGGCGTTGGCAGGCCTCGGCATCAAAGTGGATACCCCTGCGACACGTCAATACGACCAAGTGCACGCTGCAGGCGCTCCTGACTCCACTGGAGAACCCGCATGAAACGCTCTACTTCCCCGTCTGTACTGGACCTGTATCGCTGGCTGCTGAGGACACCGAAACCGGCCCCGCATCCGGTTATGGCCGAACTGCGTCTGTGCCTGCAGCGCATCGCTATCACCTGGCGGCTGCACCGCATCAATGTGCAGGAGCGCCGCGCTGCCGTCGAACTGGCATTCGAGCGCGCCCATGTAATACAGGCATCGCAGAACTTCAATGCGCTGCTGATGAGCAACCAGCAACTGCGTGAGTCCTATCGGAAACGGATGGAAGTGCTGATGGAGGCTGGCGATGCTCAATAAATACAAACATTCCCGCCTGGCCTTGCTGCTGTGGACCGTGCTGGTGTTTTGCATCGGCTACGGCAACGCCGCGCTGCAGCGGCCGAAAGTGGAAGTGCATGTGCATATGCCATCGCCAACGCAACAAAACGACGCTGGCAACGCCGCACCGATGCAGCAGCAAATAACCAATCCTCTGATCTGGAGACTGTAATGACTGACCGAAAACAACAAATTATGATGCTGATAGCTAAACAGCCTCGCATTCGCGATGTCGAGATTGCCGACACGCTCGATATGGACATGGACCAAGTGCATCGGGATCTGTCCGATGCCGTTGCAAGCAACGAAGTATGGGTAGAAAAAATCACCGCACCCAACGGCCTCAAGGTCAACGCTTACAGCATTAATCCCACATCCTCAGGATGGTCCTCTGGATGGAAAGCCCACTCTGTTGCAGCGCCGGCCAGCCAGCCAAGTGCGGTCCCGATACCGGTTGCACCTGTTGTATCGCCAGCCGTTAAAGAGCTAACCAAAGTAGATAAAGCCATCGCGTATTTAACGGCCAATGGCAGCGTTACACCGCGTGATCTTGCTATCGCGATGGGACTCGACGTACGCAAACAGTCGCCGTCCCAGTATCTGGGGCATTGCATCAGAACTGGGCGCATCGTCAAGGATGGCAAATTGTTTCGATTGGGAGTGGAAGGCGGGGTTGCTGCAGCTGAAACGCTTTCGCCTGCGCAGAAAGAACGACTGTCAGATCAGCAGGCGCGGGACTTTTCAAAATCATCTGCGCCGGCTGCTGCGCTTATCGACAAGCATATTCCGGCACTGGCACCTGCGCATGACGACGTGCATACCCCGAGCCACTACACCGCCGGCGGGATGGAGGTTATCGACATCCTGCGCGCCAAGCTCAGCCTGGAAGAGTTCCGTGGTTTCTGCAAGGGCAACGTCATCAAATACACCCTGCGTGCGGAATTGAAAGGCGGCGTTAAAGATTACGCAAAAGCGAATGTGTATTCCGGTTGGCTGGTATCGGCCGTCAATGATGGAGCCGCACATGTCTGACATCCTGAAAAAAGTAATGGATCAGCTGGAGGCGTGCATAGCCCCTAGCTATGACGATCTGGAAGAGGCGTTGGCAGTTGCGCTACAAGAGCGGAATGCGTTTGAATCCATGACGCGTGATATGGCGGACTGGATGCAGAAATGCGTTGTTGCGCATCTGAAAAATGATGCGTCGGGCGTTAAATCCGTCCTGGATGAATTTATCGCTAAGCACGTCAAGGTGGTTCAGGCAGGCGAACAAAGTGGGAGCATGCACTGATGAGCCGCCACACCCTCCCAAAAACCGGCACCCGTGCGCGCCGCGTGCTCGATGCGCTGTTCTCATTCCCGGTCGGGCCAGTAGTCGAAAGTTCACTGATGGCACGCCACTTACTGAACCACCAAAGCCCTGCCAATTGGCGCAAGGTGGTCTACCAGCGCCTGCAGGATGATTACCTGATTACACCCAGTAGCGACGGATTTACCGGCGCTCACCGTTGGATGCTGACCGACAAGGCGTTGCGCCTGTTGCGTAGCGAGACGGTCGCTGCCGAGCTGGAGCGGGATGCGCCGGTAATCGTTAGCGTGGCTATCGTGCCGCCGCGCACGGTCCGGCCGTTTCGTCCGCTCACGCCTGGCACGGTCGGCATGCGGGTCATGCGTGATGGTGCGCTGGATTATCAATCCATCCCCAGCCTGATGGGAGGCCGTCGATGCTATTGAGATGTCCTGCCTGCGGCGCCGGAAATTCGCTCGATGTACTGATCGCCCACGACGATGCCCGCGCCGCCATGAAAGCCGCACTGGAGCTGGATGCCGGCTTGGGTACTCTGGTATTCCAATACCTCGGCCTGTTTCGCCCAGGGAAAAGCGCACTGGGCTGGGGCAAGGTCGCCGCCTTGCTGGGGGAACTCAACCCCATGATTGCCGCCGCGCAGATCCAGCGTGACGGTCAAATTCATCCCGCACCACGCGAGATCTGGAAGCTCGCGCTTGCCACCGTCGTCAGTACACGCAGCACCTTGAACTTACCGCTACGAAGCCACGGGTACCTGCTGGGCATCATCGCCAATACCCATAAGCAGCAAGGCAAACGGCTGGAAGACCAGAGCGACATGGCGCGCAGCGGCAACACCCCGGTTGCTGCAGGGGCAGCAGCACGCCCTGAAATGACCCGCCTGCCAGAACTGCCACCCCGCAAAGGCGCGCCGGACGAATTCAAAAATCTCGTTAAATCACGCAAGAAAGGAAGCTCCGATGTTTCAACCGAACCAGCCTCGACCGGCACCGCTGCCGCAGCAGCCGATACAGCAACACCCTGATAAACGCATCCCCATTGGCCCTACCGATATTTAACCAGGAGCAAAGAAACATGATCGCAGAAGCATTTAACGAAAAAACCATTCCAGGCACAGCGCAGGCCATCGCCGGCTACCGCCAGAACGCTCAGGGCCACCTGATCCCTGAATCCATGATCAAGCCGATTGATCGCGCCCGCGATTCGCTGGTGCAGGAGCTGATCACCCACGCGACAGCCTTGAATAAAAATATCGGTCAGTTCAAATCCAAGGTCTTTGGTGACATTGCCGCCTTTGTCGATCTGTCGGCAGAGGAGTACGACACCAGGATCGGCGGCAAGAAGGGCAACGTCACGCTGTACAGCTTCGACGGCCGCTACAAGGTCCAGTTCGCCAGCGCCGACAACATCGTCTTTGATGAACGCCTGCAGGCTGCCAAGGCGCTGATCGATACCTGCATCCAGGAGTGGAGCCAGGGCAGCAGCCCCGAAATCATGGTGTTGGTGCAGGAAGCCTTCAAGGCTGACAAGGAAGGCAACCTGAACACCGGCCGCATCCTCGGCCTGCGCCGGCTCGACATCAACGATGAGCGCTGGCAGAACGCGATGAAAGCGATCGGCGAATCGGTGCAGATCGTCGGCAGCAAGCAGTACATCAGGTTTTATGAGCGCCGGGCAGATACCGATCAGTACGACGCGATCAGTCTGGATATCGCGGCGGTTTAACACCAAGTGAAACCATATCGAGGACAGCCTCGATATGGTCTGCCATCGGCCCCATAGTAAACAAGGATGAAATAAGCATGACGTGCGACTGCAAAAAAACAATCGAGGAACAGTTGGTGGAAATGTTCCAGGCCAAAGCGACAGAAGCTACGGATCACAAAGTTCGGTTGGGTGGGTACACATTAATTCTTGGTGAAAAACTCACCCAAAGGGGATGTATGCCAATGAAATTAACGGCGAAGCATCCATTAAAAAAAGGCGGCATCAAAGAAAAAACGGAGACGCAGAATATGATTTTTACCTTCTGTCCATTCTGCGGCGAGAGATACGAGCCCACAGAGGATGCAGTATAAGACTCGTTTATTTACATTAGACGTACAGATGTATGCCCAGTCTGCCCGGTATGGTGGCCTGGTATTGATGACCAGCCAAGGAAAAATAATGAAATTGAGTAAGGAGCAAAAGGAGGCGCTGGCCGAGAAGCTGTCGATGCCGTGGGGCGGTATCGAACTGGAGTGCGATGGCTATCTGGTGGCGCTACGTGTCGAGCGCTACACGGGGATGACGTATCGCGTGATGACCTATGTGAACGGAGTTTTCAAGGGTGAATGGTGCTATACGAAAGGTGGCGCGGCACCGGTACCCGAAACGAAATTTCTGCGCAAGTCTGTCCGCCCTAATATCGGCCCGGCCAAACGCAAGCAACTGGAAAAGAATTTAGGCAAGCGCTACATCTCGAAAGATCCGTACTGGAGCGGCACCCAGACCTTCTATCTGCCTGATTGGTCCAGCGGCAAGGCCGCTATCAATCACCTGTGCAAGGTCTGCGAGTCGGTTCAGGTCTCAAAGAAAACGGATTTTAGCGCACTTGAGAAAGAGCCCGCATAGTCGAAATCTGGCTTTAATCCCAGCCAAAACCAAAGGCCGCTATCGCGAGATCAGCGGTTTTTTTACGCACGTCAAAATGTTTAACGCGTTAAAAAACGAGCAGCGCAACATTTAATCAACATTGCTGTAATTTACTGCCGTTTTGGGGAGTGAATTGCTTCCGGCAGGCTTTACATTATTGGCATGAAGCCTACCCCAGCCGACGTACTGCGCAAAAACGAACTCGCCAAAATCCATCTCGCCAAAAAACAATTGGCGCTGGACGATGACGAATATCGCGCCATCATGCTATCCGTCACCGGCAAGCAAAGTGCCGCCGATCTGGACTGGCAAGGCCGTCATAAGCTGCTCAACCACTTCAAGAAAATTGGCTTCAAGATCGTCGCCAAAACGGCGCAGCGCTCACGCCCGGCCGTGGCCAGAAACCGCCAGGCACTGATCGGCAAGATCGAAGCACAGCTGGCCGAGGCAAAATTGCCCTGGGCGTATGCCGATGCCATGGCCAAGCGCATTTGCAAGGTCGATAGCATCCAGTTCTGCACTCCCGAACACTTGGGCAAAATCATTTCCGCGCTCAGTTACAGCGCCAAGCGCCACGGCAGGAGCGAGGGATGAGTTTGCCCGCGATGGCTGCTCTGCTGATCCGCATCGTCGGCCAGGATGCCGCCATGCGCATGATGGCTCCAGCTGCCTATGGCGGCAAATCGGTCGATCTGCCCAAAGCCGAGCTTGGCCGGGGCGAACGCGCCTTTGCCGCGCTGACTGAAGTGGTCGGCATGGACAATGCACAGCGGTTATGCAAGCACTTCGGCGGTGACCGCATTTACATTCCACGCTGTGACGCGCTCGATCTGGCCAGGCGCAATCGTAATATCGTCACCGCCTATAATAATGGCGCGTCGGTATGGCAGCTGGCCAGTGACCATGTTCTGTCGGACCGGCAAATCTGGACCATTTTAAAAAAAACCGATATGAGCGAGAGCGCGCAAACCAGTTTGTTTTAAATTTTACGAGGGGGAAGTTATGCGACTGCTATCAATCGTTACATTAGTCATAGCGATTATTGTTGGGGGTGTTTCGTATAAGCAGCACAAAAAAACAGAGGCGCTGAAACAGGCGCAGGAAACCTCTACATTAAAAGATTTTTCCGAAAAATTGGATATCCAAAAACAGGAAATATCAGCAAGAAAACAGGAAGAGGGAGAAAAGAAAGAGACTGCCGAGCAATTGCTCATACTTGTTAAAAAGCGATTAAAAGATCCTGATTCAGCCAAATTTCAAAATGTAAAAATCATCAAGGCAACCTATGATGTTGAAAAAACAAAAACTGCATATCAAATATGCGGCGAAGTGAATTCAAAAAATTCTTATGGAGGTTATGTCGGCTTTCATGGCTTCGCAGTCGCTAATAATATTCATGCTGAACCCACTGTTTATATGCAGGATGATGACATCCTAAGAGTCATATGGCAGCACATTGCAAAAGAAACCGGCTGCATTTGAAAGTCAGGTTTTCTACCCCACCAAGGCCGCTGAAATAGCGGCCTTTTTCATGCCCCCCTGAAGCGCTTCGACCTTAGCCGCACTTGCGCGCGCACGTAACGTGTTGGCATGACCACACCGCAATCCATTCCCGCTAATTCCTGCACCAGCTGCACGCACCTGGTGCGCAAGCCGACGCTGGGTGCCGACACGTCCGCCGCCCGCATGGCCAGTCAGAACATGTACAACTGCGTGCTGTCGCCGCAGTGGGAGTTTTTCGGGCGCGGATCGCATTGCAGCTTCACGCCGTCCCGCCATCAACCCGCTGTCTCAAAAGCAAAACCATCAGGAGCCACATCATGACCAGAGCCACCGCCGCCCAGCTGGGCGGCCAGAACGTTTGCGCATATTTGGACATGCTGGCCGTGTCGGAGGGCACCCAGGGGCGCGGCGACGACGGCTATAACGTGATTGTCGGCGGCGCACTTTTTAACGGCTATGCAGCCCATCCGCAAAAGACGGTCTGGCTGCCGCGCTACAACGTGTACAGCACGGCGGCCGGACGTTATCAGTTCCTGAAAAAGACTTGGGGCAATCTGCAACAAATGCTGCACTTGTCGGACTTCTCGCCGCTGTCGCAGGATCTGGCAGCTGTCGAGCTGATACGCGGTCGCGGGGCGTTGGCCGACGTCAAGGCGGGCCGTTTTGCAGTCGCAATTCAAAAGTGCGCGAAGGAGTGGGCCTCGCTCCCCGGTGCCGGTTACGGCCAGCGGGAACTCTCCATGTCCAAGCTGCAGGCCGCCTATGCCGCTGCCGGAGGCGCGTATGCGTAAGCTGACCTATCACCGCCAGGCATGGGTGCGTCGTTTCCGACTGGCCTCTAACTGGCGTCGTCTGCACCGCTCCTACACCGTCATTCTCTCGGTGCTGCTGGCGCTGCTGTCGGCCGCCCAGGATCAATGGCCGCTGTTCCAGTCCTTCATTACGCCGCAGCGCTTCGCCGTAGTTTCGATGGTGCTGGCGCTGGTTATTGCCGTCTTCCGTTACCTGGAGCAGCCATCGCTGCGTGTCTCTACAGATGTGGAAGGCCAGACGCCATGAGTGCGCTTTCCCGCATATTGCGTGATACAGACAATAACGGTCTGATGTTCTGGTGCCCTGGTTGCAAGACATCGCACCGCATCCAGCATGGAGAAGGTACTGGGCCGCGATGGGGATGGAATGGCAGCACCGATAAGCCTACGTTCACGCCGTCCGTATTGGTGCGCACAGGGCATTACGTTCCGGGCCATCAGCCGGGCACATGCTGGTGCACCTATAACGCCGAGCATCCGGACGAACCTGATCCGTTCACCTGTCAGGTTTGCCACTCCTTCGTCACCGACGGCCACATCCAGTTCCTGTCCGACTGCACGCATTCCCTGGCCGGCCAGAACGTGCCACTGCCGGACTTCCCTGAATGGACGGCATCATGAACCGTTTATTGATTGCGGCTGCAGCTGTCCTGCTTTGGTCCATCGTCCTGAGCACGACCTCCTATCTGACCGGCCAGAAGCATCAGTCCGATGCCGACCGCACCGCCCAGCTGGCCGTCGCTGAAAGCGATGCCGAGACCCTGCGCATCAAGAACCGCGCCGCCACGGCCGCAGGTATCCGCACCGAAAAAGCCCAAGCCAAGACTGACACCATTTTCCAAAAAATCAGAAGCGACTATGAAATCGAACAACGCAATGATCCTGCTATTGGCTGTGTGCTTGACCCTGTCAGCCTGCGCCTCTGGAACGCCGCCAATACGCAATCAGACGGCGCAGCCGCAGGCGAACCTGATGGTCGGATGCGGGACGCTGCCGACCCTGCAGCCGGGGCAGAACGCAGTGAATAACCATATCGAAGTAGCGCGCCTGTTCCACCTCTGCAGCAACAAGGTGACCGGCTGGATCGATTGGTTTGAGAGCACCGAAGGTACGCCGTGACTGATATCTACGACCAGGCCAGTGTTATCGAAGAGCTTCATCGCCAGCATGCGCTTGACCGGCAGCGGGCACAAAGCAACGGCCCCGACACACGTTATCTGGATTGTATGGATTGCGGAGAGTCGATACCGCTGCAACGGCGTAAGGCGGTCCGCAATTGCTGCCGTTGCATCGATTGTGAAAAGGCTGCCGAAGCCCGAAAAAAATTAATGCGTTAAACCCACTCACAGGCTCACCATGACCATGGAAATCAGCAATAACGACATCGCCCGTATTCTGGGCAACATCGAGGCAAATCTACAAACACAGATGCAATCCTCAGTGCGGCAGGAAGCAGCATTGGCTAGCCTGGACACTAAAATCAGCCTGCGCCTGGATGGCCACGACGAGCGCTTGCGCCAGCTGGAAGTGATTAACCCTGCTCAGATCGCCGAGAGCGTAAAGGATCACGAAGAACGCCTGCAGTCGCTGGAGCGCGGCGCGGCCAAGGCCGGCGTGATCTCCGGCGTCGGCTCGGCGGTCGGGATGGCGGTCATCATCGAAATCGCCAAACGCAAGCTGGGGCTGTAAATGGCAAAGCCTGCAGAAGTGCGCGCCAAGGTCCGCAAGCACTATGTGTTCGACCGGCTCTCGCTGGAGCAGGCCGCCAAGTTGGCCGGCGTGACCTATTCCACTGCCAAGCGCTGGAAGACCAAGGCCGAAGAGACTGGCGACGGCTGGGACAAGCTCAAAAGCGCCTCGGCCCTGGCCGGCGGCGACATCGAGCAGCTGTCGCAGCAGATCTTGACCGAGATGCTGGTGCAGTTCAACAGCGTGCTGGAGCTGATCAAGGCCGACGCCGAGATGAAGGCCGTCACCCGCGTCGAGCTGCTATCGAGCCTGATGGACAACATCCACAAGAGCATGAGTGCGATGCGCCGCTTCCTGCCGGAGACCAATGCGCTGGCGATCGGCATGCATGTGCTGCGCGGCATGGCCGAGTTCGTGCAGACCCGTTTCCCGCAGCATGGCGCGGCCTTCGTCGAAATACTGGAGCCGTTCGGCGACGAGTTGCCGCGTATCCTGGGCGAAGTCAAATGAAGCTCAAGGACCTGAAGCTCCAGATCGCCGCGCTGGCCGGCCAGTTTCGCCTGCAGATTGAGGCCGAATGCGACGGGTTTAATCCGAACCCGGCCGAGAGCGTTAAACGGGTGCAGCGTGCCAAAGATGACTACGAGTTCTTTGCCCGCACCTATTTCCCGCACTACATCAAGCACGCCAACGCGGTGCTGCACGACTACCTGTACAAGCGCCTGCCCGAGCTGGTCGATGCATCGGAAGGCCAGCATGAAGCCATTGCCGCGCCGCGCGGAAACGCCAAATCGACCCTGGTGACGCAAATTTTTACCCTCTGGTGCATGCTCACCGGGCGCAAGCGCTATCCGCTGATCATCATGGATGCGCTCGACCAGGCCGCCACCATGCTGGAGGCGATCAAGGCCGAACTGCAATTCAATCCCCGCCTGGCGATGGATTACCCGCAGGCGGCAGGCGCTGGCCGGGTCTGGCAGGTCGGCACCATTACCACTGCTAACGATTGCAAGATTCAGGCGTTCGGCTCCGGCAAACGGATGCGCGGCCTGCGTCACGGCCCGCACCGGCCGGATCTGGTGATCGGCGACGATCTGGAGAACGACGAGAACGTGCGCAGTCCGGAGCAGCGCGACAAGCTGGAAAGCTGGCTCAAAAAAACCGTGCTGTCGCTGGGTGCTGCCGACGACACGATGGACGTAATCGTGATCGGCACCATCTTGCATTACGACTCGGTGCTGTCGCGCCTGTTAAAAAATCCGTTATGGAAGCGTAAGAAATTCAAGGCCATCATCGACTGGCCGCACCGGATGGACTTGTGGGACCGGTGGGAAGAGATCCTGCTCAATACCGACGATGACGGCATTGCTGCCAATCTGTTCTACCAAGGCAATCGCGGCCTGATGGAGCTGGGCGCAACCGTCTGCTGGCCAGCCGGTCAGCCGCTGTACAAGCTGATGCACAAACGCGCCCGCGACGGCCACGCCGCGTTTGACTCCGAGCAACAGAACGATCCGGTTTCCGGTGACGATGCGCCATTCGCCAACGGCATCATCCAGTTCTGGGTCAACCGCCTGGCTGACTGGATTTTTTACGGTGCCTGCGACCCTTCGCTGGGCAAGCATGGCGCCAGCCGCGATCCGTCGGCATTGCTGGTCGGCGGCTTCAACCGCGCCACCGGCGTGCTCGACGTGGTCGAAGCCAAGATCGCCAAGCGGGTGCCGGACAAGATCATCAGCGATGTGATCGAGCTGCAGCGGCTGTACCGCTGCCTGCTGTGGGTGGTGGAAACGGTCCAGTTCCAGGAGTTCCTGCGCACCGAACTGGTCAAGCGCAGCGCCAAGCTCGGCGTGCCGGTGCCGGCACGCGCGGTCATCCCGCACACCGACAAGCTGCTGCGCATCGAGAGCCTGCAACCGCATATCGCCAATGGCCTGATCCGGCTGCACCCATCGCAAAACACGCTGATCGAACAATTAACGCACTTCCCCAAAGCCGACCACGACGACGGCCCGGACGCGCTGCATATGCTGTGGATGGCGGCGGTATCAAGCGGCGTATTTGAATTCACCAGCGTCGGACGCCATGGCGGCCGGCCGGATGATGGTCATGGTCGCACCGGGCAATGGGATGGAATGCCCGACATGTATGAGCGCGGCGCTTACTAAGGAAGAAGCAATGAGAATCAATGACAAAACAATTCATGAGCGCGCGGTGCATGCGTATTTCGATGAAGCTGATCTGGTCGCGCTGCTGTCGCAGAAGGTGGCGGCAGACACCGGGTTTTCTATTGATCCAAGAAAAACAAAAATACACGTAATCATCTCGAAGAAAGACAGGTGCGGCACTGCTGGCTTTGAGAGCTACGCAGAGGTCACGTTGACCAATACACTCTCACCAAGTGCGGAATAGAGAAACACATGTCAAAAATCATAGACGTCCACGGCAACCCGCTGCAAAGCGAAACCCTGCGCGAACCGCAAACCGCACGGCTGTCCCAGCTGCGTAGCGAATACGCAGCCCATCCGTCACGCGGTTTAACGCCGATGCGTCTGGCGCGCATCATGGAAGATGCCGAGCTGGGCAATCTGCAGGCGCAGGCGGAGCTGTTCGCCGATATGGAAGAAAAGGACGCGCATATCTATTCGGAGATGCACAAACGCAAAAGCGCGATCCTGACCATCGACTGGAAGATCGACCCGCCGCGCAATGCCGATGCCGCTGAAAAAGCCAATGCCGAATGGTTGAGCGAAGTCGCCGCCGACATCATCGACGCCGATTTCCTGCTGGCGCTGATGGATGGCGTCGGCTTTGGTTACAGCAATGTCGAGATCGAATGGCAACTGGCCGAGCGCCAATGGATGCCGGGGGCATTGTCGCAGCGGCCGGCAACGTGGTTCCAGCTGGCACGCGATGATCAGAACGCACTGCGTCTGCGTGACCACAGCGCCGACGGTGCGGTATTGCAGCCGTTCGGTTGGGTGCGGCATGTCCACCGGGCTAAATCCGGCTACATCGCCCGTTGCGGTCTGCACCGCGTGCTGGCTTGGCCGTATCTGTTCAAAAACTACGCGATCCGGGATCTGGCCGAACTGCTGGAAATTTACGGCATCCCGATCCGCCTGGGTAAATACCCGTCCGGCATCGGTGAGAAGGAAAAGGCCACGTTGCTGCGCGCCGTCACCGAGCTGGGCCACGCTGCCGCCGGCATTATCCCCGAGGGCATGTCGATAGAGTTCCAGACCGCTGCCACCGGCAGCCACGATCCGCACTTGGCGATGAACGACTGGGCCGAGCGCTCGGTTTCCAAGGCGGTACTGGGCGGCACGCTAACCAGCCAAGCCGACGGCAAGTCGTCCACGAATGCGCTGGGCAACGTGCATAACGAAGTGCGGCACGACCTGCTGGCGTCGGATGCGCGCCAGATTGCCGCCACCATCACGCGCGACCTGTTGTACCCGCTGCTGGCGCTCAATCGCGGCAATGTCGATCCGCGCCGCATGCCACAGCTGGTGTTCGATGTATCGGAACAGGAAGACTTCACGGCTTTTTCCGCTGCGCTGCCGAACCTGGTCGATATCGGCACCCCCATTCCCGTGTCTTGGGTGCAGAAGAAGCTCGGTATCCCGGCACCGGCCAAAGACGAGGCGGTGCTGGTGCGGGTATCCAGGGCGCAGGGACCGAACGGACCTGCTAGCTTGATGGCCCAATTGATGGCAGGCATAAACGCCGTGCCGCCGCCTGCCGACCAGTTGGCTGCACAGCTGGGAGCCGAGGCTGCCGATGCCTGGCAGGCCGTGCTTGCCCATATCACAGCCATCGTCGATAGTGCCGACAGTTTGCCCGCCTTGCAGGCATCCTTGCTGGCATCCTACGGCGGCTTGCCGTTGGAAGACTTGCAGGCCGTGATGGCGCAAGGTCTGATAGCTGCGCAGGCCGCTGGTATGGCCGACGTGGAAGCTGGGAAGTAGCAATGGCCGATGCAATCGAAGATTCGGTCAAGCGGCCGCCCTGGCATCGTCCGTTTGCCGAACAGGTGACGTTCTTCCGGCAAAAGCTGAACCTGCCGACTGAGCGCTGGGACGATATTCTGCGCAGTGCGCACGATAAAGCCTTCATCGTGGCCGGTGCGCAAAGCGCCGATTTATTGAGTGACCTGCATGCGGCCGTTGGCCGTGCGATCGAACAAGGCACCGGGCTGCACGCCTTCAGGAAAAATTTTAACGCGCTGGTGACAAAGCACGGCTGGACCGGTTGGGCCGGTGAAGGCAGCAAGGCCGGCCATGCGTGGCGCACCAAGGTGATCTATCAAACCAACATGTCCACCAGTTATGCTGCCGGCCGCTGGCAACAGTTGAACAATCCGGAACTGCAAAAGGCGCTGCCGTACTGGCAGTACAAGCATAACGACAGCGTGGTCCACCCCCGGCCGTTGCATGTCAGCTGGGATGGTTTAACGTTGCCTCCGGATCACGCGTTCTGGAATGCCCACTTTCCGCCGAATGGCTGGGGTTGCCATTGTCGCGTGGTGCCGGTGAGCAAGGCCAAGTTCATGCAAGCGATCGCCGATGGTCGTGGTCCGGCCAATGCGCCTGCAGCTGGCGATACCAGCGGCATCGATAGCGGCTTCGACTATGCACCAGGCGCGCGCGTGGATACGTCGTATCGGCAAGTGGTCCAGGACAAACTGATCAACTATCCGCCCGCGATTACCAAAGCGCTGACGCGGGATGTGAATCGTTACCTGAATGCACACGAAGCCGTGCCTGAATTTGTCCGGCGGGTGTTGGCTGATAAATCGGTGACCGAGCCATTGTGGTTGGGTTTTGTGGAAAACGATGCAGCATTGACGCAAGTTCTGCAGCGTGACGTGCGCGGCTATTTGATGACGATCAAGGCAGATGTGCCACGCCACGTTGAGGACAGCCATGGCCACGATGGCGGCACTCAGCGACCTGCACAGCCAGAAGACTACCGGCAGTTGGTCAGCATACTGAACGAAGCGGATAGTTTGCGGCCGGGAGCGTTATCACGCCATAAGCAGCCAACGGTCGTGGCGATCAAGGCAATTGCGGGGGAAATATTCAGGGCGGTGTTTGAGCTGCAGCCAGGAAAGAATAACCGGGCGCTTTCGTTGCTCTCATTCGTCATCAAAGCAGGTGGGGGTTAATGTACGCTTCCCTTAACCATTACGTCCGTAACGCGTCCACCTATCAGCACAGAATAGCATATAGCCAGGAGTGCGCATGATTGAAATTAACGTCACTGACTCCGGCGCGCTGGCGGCGCTAAATCGTTTGATATCCGGCATTCAAAATACCGAACCGGCGATGCGCGCGATCGGCGAGTACATCATGGAACTGAGCAAGCGCAGTTTCGAGAAATCGGCATCACCGTCCGGCGTGCGCTGGGCGCCAAATACCCAGACCACCATCCTGCAGTACCTGGAACAGACCGGCGGCAATTACCGGCGGGACGGCCGCTTGTCGGTCAAGGGCGCGCAACGCGCGACCGGCAAAAAGCCGCTGATCGGCCAAAGCCGGGATCTGTCGCGCCAGTTCAGTTATGTGGCCGACGGCAATTCCGTTACCATCAGCAACACGATGGCGTACGCGGCGATGCACCAGTTCGGCGGCACCAGGGCGCAATTCCCGCACTTGTGGGGCAACATCCCGGCGCGCCCGTTCATGCCGGTCGATGCCGGCGGTGCGCTCGATGATGCGGCCGCCAGGCATGCGGTGTCGGCGGTCGAGGATTACATCAATAGCCTGACTGGACGCTGAAAGACAGAAACGGCCACAGCGGCGTTTTTAAATGCTTAGGCGCAAGAATCCTTGCACTAACGCCACACACCCCGTTAAACCCCCGTTAAATGCGCTCCAATCCGCATTGCCACACATCAAGCACCTTGCACACTGCGCCGCAGGGATGAAATAAGCCCCTGAAGCGCTTCCACTTACCGCCGGAACAAGTGCGCCCGATCATGGCGGCATGGCAAAACCACACCAACACAAATCCGGCACCGCAGTCGCCGCACTGTCGATCCAGATCCTTGACCGCACGGGGAAAGAGATTCAGTTGATGCCGGCCGGGCGCTTTCAATCCATCGATGGCCGTCCGGCATCGATGGCCGCCTGCACCGAATGGGTGCTGGATGCCGACAACGCGGCCCAGCTGATCGCTGCAGCCGCCGCACGCGCCAATCCATCCGTGATCGATTACGAACATCAAACGCTGCTGAAAGAGCAGAACGGCCAGCCGGCCCCAGCCGCCGGCTGGTTCAAGCAGCTGGAATGGCGCGAAGGCGTCGGCCTGTTCGCTACCGATGTCAAGTGGACGCCTGCCGCCGCCCAGGCCATCGCCGATGACGAATACCGTTTTATTTCCCCGGTCATGCATTTCCACCCAAAAACCGGCCGCGTCACCGGCCTGACCATGGCCGCGCTCACCAACTACGCCGGCATCGACGGCATGCAGCCGGCCAGCCTGGTGGCGTTATCCCATGCCGCCAATGATTTTTTTAATGATGAACACAACGAGGAGCCACCCATGAATGCACTATTAGCCGCGCTACTGGCGGCGCTTGGCCTGGACGACAAGGCCACCGAACCGCAGGCGCTGACCGCGTTAAACGCCTTCCTGGTAAAAACCAAGGAAGTCGACGACAAGGTCGTATCCCTGGCGGCCGATCTGGCCACAGCCAATAAAACCCACGCGCCAGATCCGGCCAAGTTCGTGCCGATCGAAACCGTAACCGCGATGCAGACCCAGCTGTCGGCGCTGTCGAACCAGATCAACGGCGGCGAAGTCGACAAGGTGATCCAGACCGCACTGGCCGCCGGCCAGTTGATCCCGGCCCAGGAGAAGTGGGCGCGCGATCTGGGCGCCAAGGATCTGGCCGCGCTTAAATCGTTTGTCGAGTCCGCGCCCAAGATCGCCGCATTGAGCGGCACGCAGACCAACGGCAATGGCCCGGCCGCGCAGGAAGGCGATCTGGACGCCACCATGCTGGCCGTGACCCGCATGTTCGGTAACGATCCGGACAAAATCAAAACCGCCCTGAAAGGAGAAGTGCAATGAGCGCGACCCAAGACCGCAACACCCCGTTCAAAGACGGTGAACTGGTGCCGGTATCGGTAGCGGCCGCCACCCGCATTTACGCCGGCACCATCGTGGTGGCCAATGCAGCCGGCTTTGCCGAGCCGGGCAGCACCGCCACCGGCCTGGCCTATCTGGGCCGTGCCGATGCGGCTGTGGACAACAGCGCAGGCGCCGACGGCGCGGCGGTGGTGCTGGTGCGGCGCGGCAAGGTCTTCAAGTTCGCCAACGCAGCCGCCGACCCGGTCACGCAGGCGTCGTTCGGCCGTCTGGCCTACATCGTCGACGATCAGACGGTGGCCGCGACCAATGGCACCAATACCCGCTCTGCGGCCGGAATTGTCCTCGGCGTCGATGCCGACGGCGTGTGGATTCAATAAGGAGCAATCAAAAATGCTGATCAATAAAGTCGTGCTCGCCGCAGTTTTCGTCAACCTGAAAACCACCTTCAACAACGCCTTTGCCGGCGCGGAATCGCAGTGGCAGAAAATCGCCATGCTGGTGCCGTCCTCGTCGGCCCAGAATGATTACAAATGGCTGTCCAAATTCCCGCGCATGCGCAAATGGATCGGCGACAAGAGCGTTAAGTCGCTGGAAGCGTTCGGTTACACCATCGTCAATGACGACTGGGAAGCGACGGTCGAGGTGGACCGCAATGACATCGAAGACGATCAACTCGGCATCTATGCGCCGCAAGCACAGATGGCCGGCGAATCGGCCAAGCAGTTGCCGGACGATATCGTGTTCGAGCTGGTCGATAAGGCATTCGTCAACAAGTGCTTTGACGGTCAATACTTCTTCGATACCGATCATCCGGTGACCGGAATTGATGGAGTAGTGGCGTCCGTTTCCAACACGGGCGCCAAAACATTGTCGATCGACACCGTCGCCAAGGCCCGCGCCAGCTATGGTGCAGCGCGCACCGTCATGAAAAAATTCAAGGATGACGAAGGCCACGCGCTCAACGTCAAGCCGAATGTGCTGCTGGTGCCGGTCGCGCTGGAAGACATTGCCAACGCGCTGATGACGGCCGACCGGCTGGAAGACGGCAAGACCAATCCGTACAAGGGTACCGCCACCGTGGTGGTCGATGCGCGACTGTCTTCGGATACCGCCTGGTTCCTTCTCGATACCAGCAAGCCGGTCAAGCCTTTCATTTACCAGGAGCGCCGCGCGCCGGTGTTTGTGCAGCAGACCAACCCCGAAGCGGAAGACGTGTTCAACCGCAAGAAATTCAAGTTCGGAGCGGAAGCACGGGCGGCCGGCGGTTACGGTTTCTGGCAGCTGGCATACGGTTCGCTGGGTACCGACGCGACTTAATCCCCTTCCGCACCGGCCCGGCATGCCGGGCCAGTGCATGAAAGAACCACATGACACAAAAAAACGTCGGGATGTTGCGGGTATCGTCCCGCAGCGGGAATTTTCGCAGGGCTGGATACAGCTTCGGCACCGAGCCGCAAGATCTGCCGCTGGCTGCGCTTTCTGAAGCGGCATGTGCTGCGATCATCGCTGAGCCAATGCTGGTCGCGGTCGAAGTCGAAGGGTCGATAACACGGATGCAGCCAGCGCTGTTGCCCGATGCGGCAGCCGGGGTGGAGGAACTCACGCGGGGGCACGATGAACCCGCGCCCACCGTGCCGGCTGCCGACGTGGCTCCGGCTCCGGTCCCGGCCCCGGCTGTAGTCAAGCCTGCGGTTAAGGCTACGGTTAAGAAGTCAGCGGCTAAAGCGAAAATTTAACGATGCCTTACTGCACCGTAGCCGACCTGGTCGGCATCTTCGGCCAAGACGATATCGCCGCCCTGACCAATCGCCAGGATACGCAGGCAACCACGGTCGATGACGCCATCGCGCTCCAGGCGATCGTGCAGGCCGAGGCCGAGATCAATGTCTACCTGGAAGGCCGCTACCCGCTGCCGCTGGCATCCACGCCGCTGATTCTGACGCAGGTGACCGCCGATATCGCCCGGTTTTACCTGCACACTCGGATCGATGAAGAGCACCCGGTCGCACAGCGCTACCGCCAGCGCGTCAAGCTGCTCGAAGGTATCGCAGCCGGACGGCTGTCGTTGGGTCTGGACGCGGCCAACAAGGTTGCCACCCCGGCCGACACGGTACAAATCGCACCGGGCCGCAATGACTTCGGAGGCCGGAATTGGTAACCGATTACCTGTTCATGGAACCGCTGTTAGTCGAACGCGTGAAAGCCCGCGTGGCCGGATTGAAGGCCGTGCTGGCGGCCCCCGATCTGGCGAAGATGGCGGCGCAAGCGCAGATTTCACCGGCCGCACATGTGATCTATGTCGGTGAGGAGACCGGCAACGGTACCGGCGATCAGGGCACGATGGGCAAGGTGCAACTGGTAGCGCAGCTTTGGGCGGTGGTGATCGCGGTGTATCACGCCGATGCCACCGACACCGGCTCCGGCAACCGCCGCATCGCCGGGCCGTTGATCGCGGATCTGATGCGCGCACTAAGCGGCTGGACGCCAGAGCACAACGTCAAGGCGCTGACCCGTGGGCATCCGGTGCAGGCCCATTACGCCAACGGCTACGGCTATTACCCGTTTGTGTTCCGGGCGCAATTCGTGTTTAACAGTTAGGAGCAAATGCATGAGCGACAGTAAAACGATCCAGGTCACGCTGACCCAGCCGCACACCCATGCCGGCGTCAAGCACGCCGCCAACACAACCATTGCCGTGCCAGCTGCCGATGCGCAGTGGCTGCAGGAAAACCGCATCGGCAGCATCAAATCGCCGCGCCAATCCCCTAAACAATCAGGAGTGAACAATGAGTAACTATTACCTCGGCCAAGGCAAGCTGTACCTCGCAGCCCGTACCGCTGGCGGCCAAGCCAAGGCCTTGCGCTGGCTGGGCGACGTGTCGGACGCCAAGCTGTCGCTGAAGGTCGACAACGTCAAACACAAGGAAAGCTACACCGGCCAGCGCCTGGATGCCAAGAATCTGGTGATCGGCAAGGAGGCGTCATTCGTCTTCACCCTGATGGAACTGTCGAAGGACAATCTTGCCATTGCGCTGTACGGAAAATCCAGCACCATTGCCTCCGGCTCGGTAACTGCCGAGCCATTGCCTGCTGATCTGGTGGCCGGGGACCGCGTGGCGCTGAAGTATCCGAAGGTGTCCACCGTCGTCATCACTGATTCGGCCGCCATGCCAGTGACGCTGGACCCGGCAAAGTACGAGGTGGATGCCAACTATGGCGCGATCACGCTCAAGGACGTGGCCGGCGTGACCCAACCGTTAAAGGTCGCCTACACCCATGCGGCACTGGAAAACGTATCTGTCTTCACCGCTGCACAGAGCGAGGTCTTCATCCGTTATGAGGGCATCAACCTTGCAGAAGACGGTGCGCCGGTGGTGGTCGAGCTATACAAGGTCAGCACCGAGCCATTGAAGGAGCTGGCCTTGATCACCACCAAGTTTGCCGAAACCACGATCAACAGCACCGTGTTGCTCGATAACGCCCGGCCGATGGACGACGAGCTGGGCCAGTTCGGCCGCATCCTGCAGGTCGCAGCAATCTAAGCGCAGTTCCTCCCCTTCCGCAACGGAAGGGGAATATCCCCCTGAAGCCCATCACATTGGGCTTTTTTGTTGTGCTCTCCATACTGGATGCAACCCATTCAGGAGCACGCAAACATGAGCCAACAGAACACCGCAGCCGGAATCTCGGCCGTCATCCCCGAATACCAATCCATCGTCATCGCCGATCAGGAAGTGATCATCCGCCAGATACGTATTGGCCAGCTGCCAGCCGTATTGCGCGCGGTGCAGCCGCTGTCGCACATGCTGATGCAGGCCGCCCCGCTGGACATCAAAAGCATGCTGATGCTGTACGCCGATGACTGCCTGACGCTGCTGCAAGTGCTGTCGGGCCGTCCGCGCGACTGGGTCGATGCGCTGGAAGTGGACGACGCGATCGCGCTGTTCTCGGCGCTGCTGGAGGTGAATCTGGATTTTTTTGTCCGGCGCGTGCTGCCCCTGCTGCCACAGGTAATGGGACAGCTGCGCGGCAAAGCCGACCAACTCAGCACAATGGCTGGGCCGATAGCATCCAAAGCCTCGTCGATAGCGGCCACCGCTTAAACGACATCATGGATTACACCTGGTCGCAGTTTTCCGCATTCTCACTAGCAGTGGCCAGGCGCAAAAAACAGCAGCAACGGGATTTGTTCAGCTTGGTCTTCATCGGCTGTCGTGGCGATGAAAAATCGGTATCCGCATTGTTAAAGCAGTTGGAGAATTAACGTGGCGTCAGCGCTAGACATCAAAATCCGGGCATTGATCGAAGGGCTGGACGACATCCTCCGGCTGCGCACCGGCCTGGGCGACGTGGGCGAAGGCGCCGGCGAAGCGGGTGCCGGCCTGACCCGGCTGGAAAGCCCGCTTGAGGTCGTTAAAAACAATGCCGGCAAGCTCGCCGCCGCGTTCCTCACGCTGGTGGCCGCCTACGGCCTGAAAGAATCTGCCGATTACGCGGCCCGCACCGAAGTGCTGGGCACCACCCTGGGCGTGGTGGCAAAGACCGCCGGCTATTCCACCGAACAGATGGCCGGCTACGAAGCCGAGGTCAAAAAGCTGGGCATCACGACCCAGGGCACCCGCGAAGCGCTGACCCAGATGATCCAGGCCGGGCTGGAGATCGGGCCGGCTGCCGAAGGGCAAGTGTCACAGGTCTCCAAACTGGCACGCGCTGCGCAGGATCTTGCTGTCGTTACCGGCGAAAGCTCATCGCAAACGCTGAGCCGCCTGATTACTAACATTGCCCAGATGGATACCGAGGGCCTGCGCTACATGGGGCTGACGGTCAACGTGCAGCAAGCACAGGAGCGGTTCGCGCTGTCGATCGGCAAGACTTCCGACCAGTTGACCCAGCAACAAAAGACCCAGGCGGTCACCAACGCGGCGCTGGAGCAGGCCAGCACGCTGTCCGGCGCGTACGAAGCGTCGATGCAGAACGTTGGCAAGCAGCTGTCGTCGCTGTCTCGCTACCAGGAAGAGCTGGCCAACTCGGTCGGGGAAAAGCTGCTGCCGGCGTATTTCGAGCTGGTCAAGGTAGCAACTGAATTCCTGAAAGTGGCTGAGCAAACGGTAAAAGAGAGCGACAAGAGCGGCCAGGGCGCCAAGGATCTGGCCGAAGGCGTCAAGGGATTTTTTACCGGATTGTCAGAATTGTTCAACGTCGTCATCAAGATCGGCGCCGATATTCTGCCCACTGTAGAGCTGGTGGTGGGCATGTTTCTGGACTTGGCCGGCGACGTGCTGAAGGGGGTGGCCGCTTTTCTTCAGTTGGGCGATACCGTAGATGCAACCGGAGCCAAAACATCGGCGCTGGGAACTGCAATTCAGGACACGATCATCATCCCGCTCGGCATCCTGATCGCCGGGCTGAAGGACGGCTTCACCTTCATCGGTGCGATGATTGCCGGGCTGTCCGGCGCGGCGCTGGACTTTGCCGGTGTCTTTCTGCAGGCGCTGGGCAAGGTGGTCGGTTATTTCAACGCCGATCTGGGCCGTGCGCTGACCGGGGCCGGAGACCAGCTGCGAGAAACCGCCAAAGGTTTGATCGGCTTCGCCGACGACACGGTGGATAAGTTCGGCCGGGGCGAAACCGCGCTGGGCAAATTCAACGCCAAGCTGGGCGAATCCAAGGCGCTGACAGAAGCGCTGGCCAAGGCCAGCAACTACGGCGATATCGAAGAGCAAATCCGCAAACTGACCGAGGCCAAGCGCCTCGGGCACCTGTCGGATGTCGAATTGAAAAAGGGCTCTGACGAGGTGGCATCCGCGATCCTGCAGATGGGTTATTCGATGGACGCCGCTACCGGCAAGGCCAAGCTCAGTGAAGAGCAGATGCGCAGGCTCAATACCGCGTTGCTGAACTTGACCAAGGATTCGGCTACACAGTTCACCGACTCCATTAGTAACATGGGTCTGAAACTGGCGACATTCGGCGGCACCGAATACCTGGTGCCGTTGAACAAGGGGTTCGAGACATTATCGGGCGAAGTGTTAAAGCTGGCCGACAACGCCAATACAACCGGCGTGCAGTTTCAAGCTGCCTTTGGCAAGGGGCTGGATGCGGCAAAAACGGTAGCCGATATCGGCCAGATCGCCGACTCGCTGACCAACGCCAAGAATGCCGGCAAGGAGCTGGGCGACGCCAATACGGTGTTGGCGTCACGCTTTGAAGAAGTGTTCGCCGCATCGTTAAAAGCAGCCAAGACCAGCGCCGATTACAAGCTGCTGGAAGACCAGGTCCGCGAAGTCGGCAAGGAAGGAAAGATATCCGGCGACCTGATCGCGCTGGCGCTGGATCAGATTAAGGACAAAGCGACTGGTGCGGCCGACGAACTCTCCCGCGTCAAGATGGACACCGCCGAGCTGCAGGCCGGTCTGACGGTAGCCCGTGCCCATCTGGGCGTGGTCACTGCGGAAGCCGATGTCGGCCGGGCACGTATCGGCGTCTGGCAGGCGCAAAACAAATACGCCAGGGACGGCTCCGAGCTGTCGCAGGAAGCATTGAAGCTGGCGCAGCTGAACCTGCAACTGGCGCAGGCCAAGGCCGAGCAGGCGCGGCTGCATTACGCGCAGGAACAGCAGGCGATGCAGGTGCTGATCGCGCAGCAGGATGTGTTGAATGCAAAAACAGCCTTGCGCTTCCACGATGGAGAAGCGGCATATATCGCTAATGTGGCAGCCGCACAAAAAGAATTTGAAATACAGGAAAAATCATTCGAGATAACCAAACAAAAGGTACTCAAGCAGCAAGAGGTGGTGCTGAAAACTGAAGAGGAACTCGTCAAGCAAAAGCTGGTGGTGGAGCAGGCGCGTGCAACGGCGGATGAAACCAACAAAACCGCCGATGGACTCAAACGCGCAGCAGGCCATGCCGGCGACATTGAACGCAACTTGAGAGGGGCCAACCGTCAGGTAGTGTCGCTGCTCACGAATGCCCAGCTGTTAGCCGAGACGCAGCAAAAAGGCGTAGCGGCACTTGAGCGACAAAACGCCGAGCAGGAGCGATTGAACAACGCCAAGGAAAAAGCCCTTGAGCTGGAAAACAAGCGCCTGGGATTGGACAAAGAAGGGTTTTCTACCAACACCAACGGTAAGCGCGTCGTAATACAGGGCTCCAATTCGAACCCGACCAAGAACTATCTCACTGGGCAATGGAGCAACGTAGACGAGAACGGACAATGGCAAAACCTCGGGCCGGACATGCCAGTCCAGAAGGATGGCAAGTGGGTCGCAGGCGGCAGGGCCGCAGCGGCGGGGTTGGCAGGTGCGCAAGATGCCGGTAGTGGCGGCTTCGCAGCCCCCGGCAGCGGCTCTGGCGGTTTCGCCGCCATGTCCAACCAGCTGCTGGATCAGATCACATCCAGCTCCAGAAGCCCGATCACGCTCCCCAGCAGCACCGTGCAATCGGCGACCAGCCAATCGCCGTCCAAGGTAATCCAGGTGAATTTCACCAATGGCAGCGGCCAGAGCGTGCCGGTCACGGTCGATGCGGCCAATGAAGGCGCGCTGCTGGCCCTGCTGCAAAAAGCCAAGGGGGTCTCGATATGATTCTCCAGCACTTGATGTCGCTGGCGACTTTAACGCTGTCCCACGATCTGCTCTGGACCGATGAACACGGTTGGTCGCCGGTGGTGGCCAACGCCGAATACTCGATCACCGGCGCGCTGCTGATCGAGAACGCAGTGCGCCAGGCCGGCCGCCCCATCTCGTTATCCCCACCCGACCCCAGCATGGCCTGGCATACCCGCGCCATTGTTGACATGTTGCTGGCGTGGGCCGGCGTGCCGGGGCAGCAGTTCCGGCTCACGATTGACGATGGCCGCAGTTTTACGGTGGTGTTCCGGCATCACGATGCGCCAGCGATGGAGGCCAAGCCTGTGCGCGGATTTCCCTCTTTTGATGCCGACGACTATTGGCAGGTTTCTCTCAAACTCATGGAAATTTAACGCGGAGATTTAACGCATGGCAATCCAGAAAGGCAACATCAAACTGCTGAAGTCGCAGGTTATGGACGACGTGCCGGAAGGCGGTGGTCGTGCCACCGGCACCGTTATTACCGACGGTGCCAGCAACAGCATTTTTGCCGACATCTCGGAACTCGACCGCGCCTATGGCCGCGTCAATCTGCGCAAGGTGTCCTTGGGTGTAGATACGCCAGATACCGATGGCTATTATGGTGCCAACATAATAATTGCAAAGCCGCCTACAGATTCCAGGGTGTCCTGCACGCTGTTCTCCACCAAAGACGGTTTCGACCATCGCACCGATGCGCAAAGCCGCCTGGAGTCTTACCTGGTACCAGGGCCTGAGTGGGCAGGCCTCCTGCTGGAAAACCACGTAGCAGGTCAGCGCGTAGTACAGATATTCCAACGGCCCTCGGAAGCACCTCCCAACATCGGGGAGACCATTGTGCTTATCGCCAATGAAGGTGCCGGAAACCAGACAATCCAGTACATACGTGTTATCGGTGTTTCCTCCATCACCCGAGAGTACACCCGGTCTAATGGGACTACCTACCTAGCGACAGTCGTTTCTTGCGAAATCAGCGACCCCCTGCGTACCGACTTTATTGGCAGTCCCCCTTCTGAGTTCTTTTCCAGAATCAGTACCGCCACAAAGATACGGGAAACCTCGGTTGCCGATGCTGCCGTCTATGCGGGCGTAGTCCCCCTGGTAGCACCCGCCGCGATGGGAGACCTGAAGCTGGCAGCGTCCAGCATCTTCTCGCAACTGGTACCTTCGGCGCAAACCGAAATCCCTATCGTGGATGCCAACGTGGCCGGACAGTCGAACGCACTGTCGGTTTCCGCAAGTGGCACCGCGTCATACACTACGGAAGCGCCATTTACCGTTTCCAGCAGCATGGGTGTCGGAAACGCAATCACCCCAGGCACGCTGGTGATAGTCACAGGCAACGGCAACCTTACCGACCTTGGCGGGCAGCTATTTGCTGGATCAACCGTAGTGGGCACGGTGGATTATGGTCGGGGTGTAGTGACGTTCCAGGGGATTCCAGCACCTTACACCGGCAGCAAAACGGTGACGTTCAAACCCGCCACCGCACCAATGCGAACCAGCGAGACAGGGCAAGTGCCCGTCACGATCGAGTCACGCGCCTACAGCTACGTGGTTACCCTGCTGCCCATGCCAACGCCCGGCAGCGTTATGGTCAGTTTCCGTGCACAAGGCCGCTGGTACGACCTGCGCGACAACGGCTCGGGAGTGCTAAAGGGTATCGACGCCGCCTTCGGCGTGGGCTCCATCAACTACACCACCGGCACCGTGTCGGTGACCCTCGGCGCGTTACCCGACGTAGGTAGCGGCGTCATGTTCGTCTGGTCTACGTCAGTGAATTACATCAACCGTTCCAATATGGCTACCACAGGTTCCGTGGTGCGCTTTCGCCTTCCGTTGCTCAAGCCAGGGACAGCCGCTGATGAAGAGTTGCGCCCCGGCTCGGTAGTAGTGACCTGGAACGACGGGGTAGCCCGCACCGCTACCGATAACAGCCTGGGTGCGCTGACAGGGGATGCCACCGGCACCATCAATTATGTTACCGGCGTGGCCGACCTGATTCCAACTGCGCTGCCCGCCTGGGGCCAGGGTTACTCGGTAAATTACGCAATCGCGTCCCCTGAAGTAACCCACGGCATTACAGCCATAGACCCGGCGCGCAATGGCGATAGCTCGGTGACCATCAACCTGGGAATGACCGACATAAAACCAGGCACGCTGCGCATGTCCTGGCCGGTGCTGGTGCAACTTCCAAATCAGATGAACGCCTCGGGCTCTGAGTACACCATCTGGAATCCACAGGGACTGGTATCCGCTGTCGATAATGGCACCGGCAAGGTGTTTATAGAAAAAGGTCGGGAAGTAGGCACCATCAACTATGCCACTGGGATGGTTACTTTCTTTCCTAATGGGCAGGTCATGACCAAGAAGATAGTGTACAGCCGCGCCTACAACTACAACTCTCCCAACATAGGGGTCATTTAACATGCCAGTTTTAGGAAACGTCGCCTCGGCGGATCTTTACACTTCGTACCTGGAAGTCCAGCGCATCGACTATGAGCTTCGGGAATGCTACATGCCTCCGGTAGCCAACGTGGTAGCGACCTTTCAAGCAGGCGCAGACGCCGCCCCTATAGAGACCCTGGACTTTGCGGGGGCGGGCATACGGTTCGATCTGACTAACCGGTTTGACGAAACCATTATGCCGGGCAGCATCAACTTCACCCTGGGCGGCCGGCGCTATTTCGACAAGCTGGGCCAGCTGTACAACGGCTTGGAAGTGATGACGGGCGCTGCCACCACGGCAGGCTCCATCAACTACCAGACAGGAGAGGTGAATCTGACTGACTGGGTTCCGGGAGCAACCAATACAGTTGGTCTGACCTCTCTGCTGACTTCTACCGGGGATCACGCAGTCTGTAACGTAACCTTCCGCTGCCCGGTTTCCCCGGTACGCCCTGGTTCGCTGCAGATTGTCGGTTCCAGGGCAGAGGGCGGCACGTTCAACGTCACCGCCGGCATAGATGGCACCATCTCTGGTTCAGGCGTTACCGGCACCATTGACTACGAAACAGGAGTGGTCAAGGCTTCCTTTGGCAGCATGGTCACGGCACTCGGGAATGAAGCCGAGCCCTGGTACGTAGCTGCAGAAGTGGTTAATGGCCTGATCTGGAAGGCCAGCTACGTGCTTGCAGACACCATCAAGTTTAACGCCGTGTCCTATTCCTACCTGCCTTTGGACGCTGCTTTGATCGGTCTCGATCCGGTGCGATTGCCCTCCGATGGCCGGGTGCCTATCTTCCGCAAAGGCGGCATGGCGGTGGTGCACAACACGGCAAACACGACACCACAAACAGTCACCAACGGTCAAACTATCAACCTCGGGCGCACCCGCCTGTCCCGCGTAAAGGTAGTTGGCACCAATGGCCTCAAAATAAGTACCGGCTATACCAACGATCTGGACGCAGGTACGGTGACTTTTACCGATGTCACCGGCTACAGCCAGCCACTCCATATCGAACATCGCATTGAGGATATGGCCCTGGTTTCAGATGCACAGATCAACGGCACCCTGTCTCTGGTGAGCCAGCTGACCCATGACTATCCAGCAGGCTCCTTTGTCAGTTCTGCCCTGATCGTAGGTGATATGCGTGCGCGGGTATCCATGCTGTTTGATCAAGCCACCTGGGACACCACTTTCAAGGACGTGCTGGTGGGTTCGGCAGCAACGCCAACCTACAACGATGTGCTGGCCCCCATCGTGGTCACCAATTCGGGAGCCCTCACGGAACGGTGGGCGATTCGCTTCACCAACACCACCACGTTTGACGTGATCGGTGAGCATGTAGGTCAGATCGCCACCGGCAACACCACGTCAGACCTGGCTCCGATCAATCCGGCATCCGGCGCACCTTATTTTTCATTAAAAGCGATTGGCTGGGGTAGCGGCTGGGCGGCAGGCAACGTGCTGCGTATGAACACCATTGGTGCGCTGTTTCCAGTCTGGATAGCCCGCACCATTCAGCAGGGGGCAGCAACAGCGCAGGACGATTCCTTCACCGTTTTAGTTCGCGGCGACATCGACCGCCCATAATTTTTGCACTTAATTGCACGACTAGGAGATTCACATGGCAAAAGCAGATACCAGCGTTAAATACTTTCACAGCGCCATGCCGGGTGCGCCGGTTCTCAACGGCACGGCGGGTTCGCTGATCGCAATTCTGGACGCCTGCCTGGTCAATGGCTTCGGGCTGAAGACCGTCGATTCGCTGGTGGTGGCAGGCAATGTGGCAACCGCCAATATCAGTACCGGGCACTCGGCAGAGAAAGACACCGTGGTGCTGATTGCAGGCGCTACCCCCGCAGAACTGAATGGCGAGTGGAAAGTGGCAAGCACCACGACCACGACCATCACGTTTGTTACAGCGGGCATTCTGGATCAGACGGCAGCGGGCACCATCACGCTGAAGCTGGCCCCTGCAGGTTGGGCCAAGCCCTTCAGTGGCACCAATCTGGCAGCGTACAAACCGACGGACGTTACTGCCACGGGCTGCCTGCTGCGGGTGGACGATACCCTTGCAAAAACAGCCAGATTGGTGGGGTACGAGACCATGAGCGACGTGAACACCGGCACCGGGCCGTTTCCGACTGTGGCGCAAAAATCAGGAGGGGTATGGTGGAGCAAGAGCAACGCCGCAGATGCCTCGTCCCGCCCTTGGGTGCTGGTGTCGGATGGTAGATTTTTCTATTCTGGGCGAGCCCACTACCCTGCCTTTGCCACCAACGGTAATGGCTATGAGTTGGCAGTGTTTGGGGACTTCCTGCCAACCAAGTCCAGCGATCCTTTCGGAGCTACTCTCACCGGGCAGGCAGCGGATACGTCCTCTGCCGATCCTGTGATATTGAACAATTATTGGTATTCCGCTCCAACTACAACTACTGATGACCTATATATAGCCAGGAGTTACACAGGGTTAGGGTCGTCTATTCGCTTAGTCCGGACGATGCCTTCGCTGTTGGCCACAACCATTAACTGGACATCCGGGGGATTCGGAGGCCCCTACCCGAATCCCCCGGATGGCGGGTTATATGTAGTGCCTCATTTTCTGTTTGAGGGTACTACTCTGATTTTTCGAGGCACTTCCCCAGGTTTTTATGGCTGCCCGCAAGTGGTTCCAACGGGGAGTTTTGCTGCCAGGGACAGCGTTACCGGAGTCACAGGTCTGCCTGGAAAAACGCTCAAAGCCCTCACCTGCACAAGTTCTGGCGGGGTGTGCTTCTTCGACATCACTGGCCCCTGGAGATAAGTCATGGCGGCCTCACACACATCTGTGGCGCTGGTCGGGCGGCCTATGCCGCTTGTAACCAGTGTCCCACCGGCAGTTGGCATAAAAATTACCGTTCCACCAATCCGGCTGTTCGACGCCTTCCACAGTGGTACTGGCCGCATATCCGGCACTGTAAAAGAAGCTGGCACCCCCGATCATGCAGTAAAGCGCAGAGTACGCCTGCACCGCAAGATCGACGGCCTGCTGATACGCGAAACCTGGAGCGCCGCCGATGGTACCTACACGTTCGGCAACATCATGATTCAACCCTACTACGTGGTGTCGTTCGACCACACTGGCAATTACAACGGTGTCATCAAAGACAGCATCGTACCGGAGCCAATACTATGACGTTAGCCCTATCCGCACGCAATAAACTGGCGGCTTCCACAGCGCGGCGCAATGATATCGACCTGGCTGCAACCCCTGGCAAGATACTGTTGTACCCTGATCCACGCCCCACAACGGGGGCGGTGGCCTCTGGTGCCTTGGCCATACTGATACTGTCTGACCCTTGTGGCACCGTGGATGAAGCCGGGTTGCATCTCACTGCGCCCTTGCCAGCACAAGCTACCGAGGCCGGCCTGATCCGCTGGGCGCGTATTGTCGATGGCGACGATAATTTTGTGTTAGATGGCGACGTGCGTTTGCCCACGGATACCGACGTTGGCATTGCCGACTTCCTGATCGACGTAGCACAGGTGTACCCAGGGTCGTTCATTAATCTGGTGGCCGCCACCCTGGCTGAAGGCGGCTAACCATGGCTGAGATAGACCTGAAATTTGACGGGGCAAAGGACGTTTCACAACCTGTCAATTTGACGTTCTATCCAGAAGGGTGGAATGCGGCAGGCGTCAATCTGGTATTCAGCGAGGCGCTGGATACCTCGCACCCGGTTAAACTCAAATTTGGCACCGGAGGCACCGAGGAACCGGAAACCGTAAATGCCAACCTGAGCCTCATCGCAGTCGTACCTGCACCCAGCCTTTCCGGGACAATCGGGCATTCACAGGTACTGGCGTTAGATGCCACGGTTCCGGCACCTACGCTCTCTGCGGTTCTTTTCAAGACCCGTGAAGTCCAGATGGGAGCCAGCATTCCTGCCCCTGTGCTGTCGGTATCTCTGGTCTATGACAACGCCGTGTACCGGGGGCCAAATGGCGTCGCGCATGCCGGATGGCAGGTAGCGGATAAGGCGCACGGCGCTACGGAGATTGGATTTCAGTCCACCAAACCGCTGCCGTCCGGTATGGAATCCTTGTTTCAAGACGCGCAAAAATTGCAATCAATTGCACAGATGCCGTGGCAGTCGAACCTGTCCACGCGCACCAACGCGCTTTCCCGCTTCCAGGACGGTATCAAGATTGGCACGGTCACCACAGACCACCAAGCCAACATGCTGCGCTTGCGCAACAGCAGTGCAGCTCCCTGGCAGGACGGGGTCAAGGTGGTCGCAGATAACCACACCGGTTGGCAAGACCGTTTCCGTTATCCACGTCCAGAACTAGCCTCCCGCTGGGCAGAAGCCAAGAACGCTGGCATTGATCGCTCCACAACGGCGGGGGCCGGCAAGTCCCTCCAGGCGCTGAAAGCCTCGCACTGGCAGCCGGCGCGTAAACCGCCGGCCGGCACCTATACCTGGGGCACTCCGATCGTGCCACCGGACGTGTGCTACCACCCGCCGCTGGGCAACGACGTGCCGCTGCTGTTCCAGGACGTGTTCAGCAGCGATGCCGACCTGCTGTTTTACTGCGCGTCCAAGCGTGACACCCCAGCCGCCGTGCTGGTACCAATCAAAAGGACTTATATCGTGCTCAATGACGTGCATTTGATACGCGTGGATGGCAATCTGGAATTGCCTGCCACGGCGCTATCGTTAAATATCGACATGGATAGCTGGACCTGGGGCTTTACCGCCGCCATGCCGGCGTCCGCCCTGTCGCTGGTCGAGCCGGGCATGTCGGGCGACCCGGTGCTACTAAAAGCCAGCATCAACGGCAATCACTATCTGCTGCTGGCCGAGAGCATCACCCGCGACCGCACGTTCGGCAAATCTTCCATTTCGGTATCGGGCCGTGGCCAGTCGGCAATGCTGGCCGACCCGTACAGCCCGATCCTGACGTTTGCCAACGCCGGCGACCGCACCGCGCAACAGCTGATGAACGATGCGCTGACCACCAACGGCGTGTCCCTGGGCTGGGCCATCGACTGGCGCATCGACGATTGGCTGGTGCCGGCCGGCGTATGGAGCCACCAGGGCAGCTACATGAGCGCCATCAACGCCATCGCCGCAGCTGCCGGCGCATTCATCCAGCCCGATCCGGTATTGAAAACCCTGCGCGTGCGCCCGCGCTACCCGCATAAGCCGTGGGAATGGTACGGCGCTGGCGTGATCCCCGACATCGAGCTGCCAGCTGCGGCAGTCGTTAAAGAAGCGATTGCCTGGACGGAAAAACCGGCTTACAACGCGGTGTTTGTTAGCGGCACCACGGCCGGCGGCATCCTCGGCCACGTCACACGCGCCGGCACCGCTGGCGACGTGATGGCCCCGATGATCACCGATGCGCTGATTACCCAGGCGGCAGCGGCCAGGCAGCGCGGCACCAATGTATTGGCCGATACCGGGCGGGGCGCGACGTATTCGCTCAGCCTGCCGGTACTGGCCGAGACCGGCATCATCGACCCCGGCACCCTGGTGCGCTACGTCGATAACGGCAATCCGACTATAGGCGTGGTCAAGGGCGTTTCCGTAAATGCGTCATTGCCGTCGGTACGGCAAACCATCGAGGTGCAGGCACATGGCTAATCTCTATCGGGTTTTTCGTGATCTGATCCCTGAAGCCCCTCTGCTAGTGGGGGAAGTGACGGCGGTGCAGACTGGCGGCTGTGTTGTGTCGTTGCCTACCGGCGGCACCGTATTCGCACGCGGCGCGGCTGCAATCGGACAACAGGTGTTCGTGCGGGATGGCGTGATCGAGGGAGAGGCACCGGCATTGGCGGTGGTTGAAATCGAAATTTAAGCAGTAAAAGACGCGGCGACGTGCCTGGTGCGCTAACACCAGGCACGCCCCGCACCAGCAGTCAGTGCCTGCCAGCTTGGCCAAGGCCGCGCCACCCCCGGAGGCGACCGAAGCCTAGCATATTTTGGCAAGGTTTAACGCTATGCAAGACATCCGATGTGGCAATTGCAATAAAAACTCGGTACAGGTATTTTTGACCAATTGAGTATCAAGTGTCCACGCTGTGGCACGTTAAATAATTTGAGGGCCATGAGCCCCGACCCAGAGCGCCATCGAGCGTCTGATGTAGGAGCAACACATGGACTCAAGCCCAATCATTCCCTGGCTTGGCGGCAAGCGCCGCCTCGCTGACAAACTCATCCCGCTGTTCCCGCCGCATGAATGCTATGTCGAGGTGTTCTGCGGTGGTGCGGCGCTGTATTTCCTGCGGCCGGTGCCGGCGCAGGCCGAAGTCATCAACGACATCAATGGCGACCTGGTCAACCTGTACCGGGTGGTGCAGCACCATCTGGAAGAGTTTGTGCGCCAGTTCAAGTGGGCGATTTCCAGTCGACAGATCTTCAAATGGCAGCAGATAGCCCGACCTGAAACGCTGACCGATATCCAGCGGGCGGCACGGTTCTACTATCTGCAGCAGCACGCATTCGGCGGTAAGGTCAGTGGCCAGAATTTCGGCACCGCCACCACGGGCCCAGCGATCAACCTCTGCCGCATCGAGGAGAACCTGAGTGCTGCACACCTCCGGCTGGCAGGAACCTACGTTGAAAACCTGTCATGGCAAGACTGCATGAAGCGCTACGACCGCGCCCACAGCTTCTTTTACCTGGACCCGCCGTACTGGCAGACCGAAGGCTATGGCGTCGAGTTTGGCTTTGAGCAATACGAACAGATGGCCAGCATCATGCGCAGCTGCAAGGGCAAGGTCATGGTCAGCATCAACGACCATCCGGATATCCGCCGGGCGTTCGAGGGCTTCCATATGATGGGACTGGACATCAAGTACGCTGTGGCCAATGTGCATGGCGTAGCGCAGGCGAGCAAGGAGCTGGTGATATTGAACTGGGAACCGGGCTTGATGAATAGTCTTTTTTAACGCAATGTGAGGCCGGTTGTTTTTCATCGGCCTCGCGGTACCGCTAGTACTGGCGCCTAACGTGCGGGATTGGAGATCGTCAGGGATTCAATTGAATCGCGATCCAAATATGTCTTGCTCCCCATGTCACCAGTGATGCAAATCAGATTCGGCGCAGTCATCTGATTCCAGTGAACGAGGGTTCCTTTGTGTTCGGCGCCGCTTTTGGTGCGAAAGCGCAGACCATCATAGACGCCGTCTTTTTCTTGGGAACACTGTTGAAGTAAGCTAAAGATTGAATTGCTCATGTCGCGCCTAGAATGAATGTTGAGCGTTAAAGTTTAGCATATTGCTCGGCGGGAATTTTGACTTGTGGCCGTGCCTTTTGGCTCCCGAGCTTTGCGTCAAAATTTACGTAATATGAGCGCAAACCAGTGCCAAAATCGCCGCGTCGATACAGTAGATTGTTTTAGTTTAACGATGCGCATGTCTAGGCCAGCAAATCAGCCCTAATAATGCGCCATTCGATGAAATCGCAAGTGCGAAATCAAACGCAAATCAGTGCGGAATCGCGGGGCGCGTTACACTGAGTTTGGCGATCCAGGTATCTCAAATCTGGGCATGTTTTCAAACTGCAGGGCTAAATGTGGAGTAACTCCACAAAAAGAAAAAGGGGTTAGTGACTGCCATCACTAACCCCCGTTGATTCTATTGGTCGGGACGGAGTGATTCGAACACTCGACCCCTTGCACCCCATGCAAGTACGCTACCAGGCTGCGCTACGCCCCGACGAGCTTGCGATTATACCCGAAGGTGCCGGAATTCTGCTATCGGCGGCGGGGGAAATTTGCCGCGTTTATGTATGCGAAATGGATTTCTGGTCGCACAATGGCAGCTTCTTCATTTTCCAAAAGGCTTGTCCTGATGTTGCGGGCCGTTTGCCGGCAGCGGCGTTTTCGGACAAAAAATTCGTTATGTCGATAACAATCAGTCAGCAGTTCGATGGCGGTGCGATTGAAGTGGTGCGCGCCGATGATGCGCAGGATATTGCGCTGAACTTGCGCAAGGATTCGAGCGCCGATTTCAGCCAGTGGTTTTATTTCCGGCTGCAGGGCGCGCGCGATACGCCTTGCACGATGCGCTTTCTGAATGCCGGACAGGCGACTTATCCGGATGGCTGGAAGGATTATCAGGCAGTGGCAAGCGTGGATCGGGTGCATTGGTTCCGGGTGCCGACCACGTTTGACGGCCAAGTGCTGACGGTGTCGCACACGCCGACTGCCGACGTCGTGTATTACGCTTATTTCGAGCCGTATTCGCGCGAGCGTCATTTGGCGTTGCTGGGCAATATTGCGTCGAAGCCGTTGGTGCAACTGGAGTCGCTAGGGCAAACGGTGCAGGGGCGTGAGATGGATCTGGTGGTGGTGGGCGATCCTGCCGCTGCTAAAAAAATCTGGGTCATCGCGCGCCAGCATCCGGGCGAGACCATGGCGCAGTGGTTCGTCGAGGGCATGCTGGATGCGCTGCTCGATCCGGCCAATCCGCTGGCGCGCTGCCTGCTGGCGGATGCGGTGCTGTACGTGGTGCCGAACATGAACCCGGACGGTGCAGTGCTGGGAAATTTGCGCACCAATGCCGCGGGCGCTAATTTGAATCGCGAGTGGATGACGCCATCGCTGGCGCGCAGTCCGGAAGTGTTCGTGGTACGCGAAAAAATCCATGCGACCGGTTGCGATCTGTTCCTGGACGTGCATGGCGATGAGGCATTGCCGTACGTATTCGTGGCCGGCAGCGAAATGCTGGAAGGTTTTACTGCCGGGCAGCTGGCGCGGCAGCAGGCGTTTATCGATGCGTACCGGCTGGCTACTCCGGACTTCCAGAATGAGGTAGGTTATTTGCCCGGAAAATACCAGGCGGATATGCTGACCCTGGCATCGAAATATGTCGGCCATCATTTCCAGTGCCTGTCGCTGACGCTGGAGTTGCCGTTCAAGGATAACGCCAACCTGCCGGACCCTGAGCTGGGCTGGAACGGCGCACGCAGCGCGCATCTGGGCGCGGCGGTTCTGCAACCGATGCTGCAATCGGTTATGCGGATGAATTTGGCGAAATAAGAAAAATCGGGAGTATGCGTTAAAACCATAGCACTCCCGCTTTACTTCATTGCGGCCTTATAAATACTTTATTCAGTATCTATATTGCATCGGATTCAGTGAAAATGCTCGCTGCCTTGCGGCGTATCTTCCGGCATTTCGGGATGGACCAGTTCACCTTCGTCGTCGGCGAACAGCGGGGCGCCGCAATCGTCGCAAAATTCGATCGGAAAGCGTGCATTGTGGCGTTTGATGCTGGTCACGCCTTCTTCCTGCAGCAGAGCGGTGATGATGTCGATCGGCCTTTTTTGTTCGGGCGGCAGCGGCAAGTCGCTATCGTCTTCTTCGCCGTAGAGCGGCCAGACGATGCCGTAGACGATTTCCGGCTGGGTGCCTACCGCAAAGCCGATCCGGTATTCGCTGAGTTGGGCGTCGCCGGTGTCGTCGCCGAAACCGCCGATGATGGCGCGCACTTCCGGTGCTGCAACATTAAGTGTATGGGTCAGGTAGTGCAGCGCGGCGCGAATCGCTGCCGGACGAATCTGCTTGTCGGCTTCGCGGCAGGCAATGTAATACGCTTCCGGCAGCAGCAACTCGACACCGCAACCCGGCAACAGGCGCGCGATGGTGGGAGTGGCTTGTGCTTGCCATTGCGCCAATACTTGCTGCTGATCGGCGCTGACGTTGGGTTGATTTTGCGCCATTTGCCAGCGGAACATCGGCGTGCCTGCCGGTACCACGACAGTTGCCAGCAGATAGCGGGTATCGGCCAGAAACGGCACTGTCTCCGCTGCTTTGGCGGGAAATTGCGCCACGCTGTTTTTCAGTGCTGCTTGCGCCATGCGGCGCGTTAGCGCATAGGTGTCGGCATGCGTATGCGGCAATTGGTCTATCGAGAATAGCGCCGGAGCCATCGCCAGATATGCGCCATCGACCAGTAGATGCGCGCCAAGTTGCGCCGACAGCGTCAAACGCGCGTCTTCCGCGATCGGCCCTGATGGAATGGAAAAGCGGGTCCAGGCCAGAATCGGGGCCGCGATCAGCAACGCATCGAATTGCGCGCCATCCTGTTCTATTACGCAAGATTCGCTGATTGCTTCGATTGCTTCCACCAAAGAGTCGTAAGCGTCCAGGTCGGCCTTGAACACATGGTCCAGCGCCGCATCGATGGTGTCTTGATGGTTGGTTTTTAACAGTTTCTGCGACAAGGTATCCAAGCCACGCTCCCAGGCGCGTTCTTCCAGGCGGCTGGCTGCTTGCGCAATCGCATGGCTAAAGCCTATGAGTCGCTGACTGTCTGCGGATAATTTGGGAGGGGAGCTTTTTGACGGACGACGCATGTGAAATTTCGATGTAGTGAAACGGGAGGCCTGTATTGTAGTGGATTAGAGGCGCATATATGCGATTACGTTCATCGAAGCAGGGTTTGTGGGCTGCAATATTGTAGAATTTTCAATAATGCGGGAAATGGGGTGGGGTATGTTGAAAAAACATGCTTTTACCGCATACGTTTCCTGCGGTGTTATACAACACACTGGGCAGTATAAATCTTCTGCGTAAATCAAAGCGCAGGACGACGCCGACGCTTTGGGAGGATTCAGGCATCGAGACAGCGCATCCGACGCCTGCAATATCTAGCTAAAAAGTACCATTTGATTCAAGCGGAATTGCCGTAGCGCGGTGCCGCAAGCCGGCGCGCTTAAGGCTGCGCCAATTCTGCCGTCATTTGTGCGGCATTTTTGCACTCATTGGCAAGTTGCTGCCCTTTTTTGGTATCGAGCAATATGCTCTTCGCCGGTATCCCGATCCAGAGCAAGCCATATTTGCGGTTTTCAAAACGATTCGCGCCAGTGGTCGTTTCTATGCGCTGGAGGCGATGGATGCGCTTTTTCCAGGCTAAAGCAATGTGTTTGTCGTCATCCGCGTTCTGATATACGGTCAGCTTGTTGCCGAGTTCGCAATTGTAGTCAGTGGAAAGCGAATTTTTGGTATCCGGTTCAATATCGTCTTCATCAACAATTGCCGCAGTTTTCTCCGCTTTACTTTCAGCTTTATTTTGCGCTTTAGTGTGAGATTTAGCCTGCTTGGCGCTGGCTTTTGCTGGTTTCGCAGGTGCGGTTGGCGTGGCAAGTGCCTGCGGCGCGACGAACGCGATACAGGCAATCGTTAGAAAAATCCGGGGATAAGTCATTTTCATGATGTGGGTCACCTTGGTGAATGCTGGGATTTAGACGGGATATGTTGTCGGGGAGAGCGGCTTCATTGTGCTGCAGAGTGCGAACTAAGCCAAGTTGCGATGGGATTTTATTTTGCGTGTTTTGAAAGGATTCCATGATAACGCTAGTGCGCCGACCGTGTAAGACGTCGATATCAGGATTTTGTTGCATCGACTCTGATCGGCCGTTACTGGCGGCGAATCGGCACAGACGGACGATGGCTGGATTGCAAGATAGCTGTAGCAGTCGGACGCGCTGGCAGCGCTTTTAATAAAGCAGTTCTGTGCGATGCGCTACTGACAACGAATGTGTGGGAGGCGGTGCCGGATACTGCAATGTTTTTGTCGCGAACGTGGCATCAAAAACAGGAAGGTGGGTTGCTACGGTACGGCAATTGCCATGCATTGCGTTTTTGTATTGCACACTAGCAATAGCGATTGCTGACATCAGCACAAAGCGGTAGGGCGCCGGTTGATGCTGGCTCTGGCTCTGAGCATGGGCGCAATGCGCATTGTGCCTGCCGGAGTTTGACGAATATCGGCAAGGGATGCCCGCTGCGAACTAGGAATAGTCGCAGCAAGCGACACCGCTTGCCGATTCAACCGGAGGTTTTAGCCTACCAGATGTTTTACGCCATTGCGTTCTTCGAGCAACTCATTGAGCGTGACGTTGATGCGCTCGCGCGAGAAGGCATCGACTTCCAGACCTTGGACAATTTTGTATTCGCCGTTTTCGGTCGTGACAGGAAAGCCGAATATTGTGCCTTCCGGAATGTCGTAGGAACCGTCGGATGGAATGCCCATCGTGGTCCATTTGCCATTCGTGCCCAAAACCCAGTCATGTACGTGATCAATCGCTGCATTGGCCGCCGATGCTGCCGATGACAGACCGCGTGCTTCGATAATGGCAGCGCCGCGCTTGCCAACGGTAGGCAAGAATACGTCCTTGTTCCATTCCTGGTCGTTGATCATGTCCTTGACGGACTGACCATCGATGGTCGCGTAACGATAGTCTGCATACATGGTTGGGGAGTGATTGCCCCAAACAAACAGTTTTTCAATTGCGGTAACCGGTTTGCCGGTTTTCGTTGCGATTTGCGACAACGCGCGGTTGTGATCCAGGCGCAACATGGCAGTAAAGTTTTTCGCTGGCAGGCCAGGAGCGGATTTCATCGCGATGTAGGCATTGGTATTGGCTGGATTGCCTACAACCAATACTTTTACATTGCGGGATGCAACTGCATCGAGCGCTTTGCCCTGGACTGTGAAAATTTGCGCATTGGCTTCCAGCAAATCCTTGCGTTCCATGCCAGGACCGCGAGGACGTGCACCAACCAGCAATGCGACATCGATATCCTTGAATGCTGTCATCGGATCTGCATGTGCAGTCATGCCGGCGAGCAGCGGGAATGCGCAGTCGTCGATTTCCATCATTACGCCCTTAAGCGCTTTTTGCGCTCTTTCGTCAGGGATTTCGAGCAATTGCAGAATAACCGGCTGATCTTTGCCCAGCATGTCGCCATTGGCAATGCGAAATAGCAGGGAATAACCGATTTGGCCGGCGGCGCCGGTTACGGCAACACGCATGGGGGCTTTAGCCATGTTGAATCTCCAGTGAGGGAAGGGAAAAAACGATAGGGAAAAAACAAGTGTTCATGTTCGAGGCCTACAATGATAACGCTGACCAGCGTTCCAGTCTGCTGACAATAGAGTGCAGCAAAGAGAAATTTTTGTGTGCAGAGTTATGATAATTGGCATTGTGGCTCTGGTATGCGTCGGATGCAAGAACGATCCATCAAGAAGTTTAGGGGGGCAGTTCTTGCATGTCAATGAATATCTTATGTCTTATATAAGACATATTATCCTGATTTTGCTGGACGGCACCGGGTGATTTATGGTGAAATCACGGCTTATGAATCCTGTCTTATCCAATTCGAGTAGTAATGCGATCCCTAATGCAGGGACAGAAGCTTCCCTTCCTGGTGCTCCGCCGACGTTTAGTCCCCTTTATCAGCAAATTAAAGCCCTTATCACCAAAAGTCTGCAAAGTGGTGAATGGAAGCCGGGCGAATTGATTCCGAGTGAAATGGAGCTCGCCAGCCGCTTCAAGGTGAGTCAGGGCACTGTGCGTAAGGCGATTGATGAACTGGCCGCTGAAAATTTGGTGATGCGTCGGCAGGGAAAAGGTACTTTCGTTGCATCGCACCATGAAGCGCGTGCGCAGTACCGTTTTCTTAAACTGATGCCGGACGAGGGTGAGCCGCATTCGCCAGACAATAAAATCATCGAAGTCAAAAAAATGCGGGCGCCCGCTGAAGTCGCGCGTCTGCTGGATATGAAGTCCGGGGACTCGGTCGTCTTTATCAAGCGTATTCAATCTTTTGACGCAATTCCCGCCATTATTGAAGAACTCTGGCTGCCGGGTTCGATTTTCAAAGGCCTCACCGCTGAACGCCTGATTGAATATAAAGGACCGATGTATGGGCTGTTTGAAACCGAATTCGGCGCCAGGATGATCCGTGCAACAGAAAAAATCCGCGCTGTGGCTGCTACCGAAGATACAGCGAAATTGCTTGAAATTCCCGTCAATACTCCGTTGTTGAATGTGGAACGCGTTTCTTTTACATACGATGATAAGCCAGTTGAGGTGCGGCGCGCGCTGTATTCGACTGTTCGGCACCATTATCAAAATGATTTGAGTTAGTCTGGCTTCACGTAAAGCCAAATGTGGGTGTATTGCAGATAGTCCCGTTTTGTTTCCGATGAATGGATTCGCTGTTTTGCTTGCAGTGCACAATTTTTATTTGAGCACTGCTAAAAATAGGCGAAAATTGCAACATTATTTTTAGTTAAGTTAGGAGAGGGCACCTTATGTCAGAAGTCATAAACGGGGTTGTAAAAAAGGAGCGGCCGGAGTTCCGGAATATTCATCTGACGGACATCGCGCGATACCGGATGCCTTTGGCGGCGTTCGTATCAGTGTTGCATCGCATCAGCGGCGCTTTGATTTTTTTGCTGCTGCCTTTCATTTTGTATCTATTAGATAGTAGTCTCACCTCCGAAATTTCTTTTGATTACTTTAAGGGATTTGCTTCCGGCTGGTTTGTGAAGCTTATTATTCTTGCTCTGTCATGGGCTTACCTGCATCACTTTTGCGCTGGTATTCGTCATCTCATCATGGATACCCACGTGGGTCTGGATAAGGATTCGGCACGCAAGTCTGCTGCAAGTGTTTTGGTAGTCAGCCTGCTTCTGGCTGCGCTGGTTGCATTGAAACTGTTTGGAGTGTTTTAAATGGCAAACAATAATATTGGACCGAGGCGTTTGGTTGTCGGCGCGCATTACGGATGGAAAGATTGGCTGGTTCAGCGCGTAACTGCAATTGTGATGGCTATCTACACCGTCATCCTATTGGTATGTTTCCTAAAGGCAGGCAATTTCACTTATGAAGGATGGGCTGGCCTGTTTGCGAACCAAGGGTTCAAACTTGCTACTTTTGTGACCTTCCTCGCACTTTTTTATCACGCCTGGGTGGGTGTGCGTAACATCTGGATGGATTACGTCAAGCCGGTTTCGGTTCGGATCGCATTACAAGTTGCCACACTCCTGTGGCTGATTGGTTGTGCCGCGTGGACGGCACAGATTCTCTGGAGAGTGTAATCGTGGCAGCAATTAAATCTGCAATTCCTGTACGTCGCTTTGATGCGATTATTGTTGGTGCCGGCGGTTCTGGCATGCGTGCTTCGCTGCAAATGGCTGAGGCGGGTCTGAACGTGGCAGTATTGTCAAAAGTGTTTCCAACGCGTTCGCACACGGTTGCCGCACAAGGCGGAATTGGTGCATCGCTGGGCAATATGGCTGAAGATAACTGGTACTGGCACATGTTTGATACCGTCAAAGGCGGTGATTATCTTGGCGACCAGGACGCAATCGAGTTCATGTGCCGCGAAGCGCCAAAAGTGGTGTACGAGCTTGAGCATTTCGGCATGCCTTTCGATCGTAATCCTGATGGCACAATTTATCAGCGTCCGTTCGGTGGCCATACTGCCAATTTCGGCGAAAAAGCGGTGCAGCGCGCATGTGCGGCTGCAGATCGTACCGGCCATGCGCTATTGCACACGCTTTACCAGCGTAATGTGCGCGCCAAGACGCATTTCTTCGTTGAGTGGATGGCAATCGATTTGATCCGCGACGCTGATGGCGATGTGTTGGGCGTGGTGGCGCTGGAAATGGAAACCGGCGACATCATGATGCTGGAAGCCAAAACTACGGTTTTTGCAACTGGTGGCGCCGGCCGTATCTGGGCTTCGTCAACCAACGCCTTCATCAATACCGGCGACGGCCTCGGTATGGCAGCACGGGCCGGATTGCCGCTCGAAGATATGGAATTTTGGCAATTTCATCCAACCGGCGTTGCCGGTGCAGGTGTGCTGATTACCGAAGGCGTGCGCGGCGAGGGCGGCATCCTGATCAACAGCGAGGGTGAGCGCTTCATGGAGCGTTATGCGCCGCAGTACAAAGATCTGGCGCCGCGCGATTTCGTTTCACGCTCGATGGATCAGGAAATCAAGGAAGGCCGCGGCTGTGGCCCGAACAAGGATTATATTCATTTGGATTTGCGCCACATCGGTGCCGATACCATTGCGAAACGCCTGCCTTCGATCCTTGAAATCGGACATAAATTCGCCAACGTGGATGCGACCAAGGAGCCGATCCCTGTAGTGCCGACAGCGCATTATCAAATGGGCGGTATCCCGGTCAATATCCATGGGCAGGTAGTGGCGCCCAAGGATGGCAATCCGAACGCGATCGTCAACGGCATGTATGCAATTGGTGAATGCGCGTGCGTGTCGGTGCATGGCGCCAACCGGCTTGGCACTAACTCCTTGCTCGACTTGGTTGTATTCGGCCGCGCCGCCGGTAACCATCTGGTGCAAAGCAATTTGAAAGAGAAGAATCACAAGCCGTTGCCAGCTGATGCGGCAGATCGCGCACTGGCGCGCGTTGCGCGTCTGGAATCGAGCACAGGCTCTGAGCGCGTGCAGGACGTTGCGGGCGATATTCGGGCAGCGATGCAGCATTACTGCGGCGTTTTCCGCACTGATGAATTGTTGCAAGGCGGCTACAAGAAAATCATGGAACTCGACGAACGTCGCAAGCATGTTGCGTTCAAGGATAAATCGAAAGTTTTCAACACTGCGCGTGTCGAAGCATTGGAGCTGGACAATCTCATTGAGTCCGCCAAGGCCACCATTACTTCTGCCGTTGCACGCAAGGAATCGCGTGGCGCACATGCGCATCGTGATTTCGAGCAACGCGATGATGCGAACTGGATGAAACACACGCTGTGGTTTTCGGAAGGCAACCGTCTCGACTATAAACCGGTAATCACCAAGCCGCTGACAGTCGAAACTTTTGCCCCTAAAGCACGCACTTTCTAACAAGGTAAGAATATGGCACGCACTCTTAAATTTCAGATTTACCGCTACGATCCAGACAAGGATGCTAAACCTTACATGCAAGATTTGACGGTTGAGTTACAAGATACCGACAAAATGCTGCTGGATGCACTGGTTCGCATTAAAGCCGATGTGGACGATTCGCTTGCCCTGCGCCGCTCCTGCCGTGAAGGCGTATGCGGTTCCGATGCGATGAACATCAACGGTAAAAATGGCTTGGCTTGCACTACCAATCTGAACGAATTGAAAGAACCGATCGTTTTGCGCCCATTGCCTGGCTTGCCTGTCATTCGCGATCTGATCGTCGATATGACCCAGTTCTTCAAGCAATACGATTCGATCAAGCCGTTCCTGATTAACAACACGATACCGCCTGAAAAAGAGCGGCTGCAATCTCCGGCTGAACGTGAAGAGCTTGATGGCTTGTATGAGTGCATTTTGTGCGCTTGCTGCTCGACTGCATGCCCTTCATTCTGGTGGAATCCTGATAAGTTTGTAGGTCCTGCCGGATTGTTGCAGGCTTATCGTTTCATTGCGGATTCTCGCGACCAAGCGACTGCGGAGCGTCTTGATAATCTGGAAGATCCATATCGTTTGTTCCGGTGCCATTCGATCATGAATTGCGTGGATGTCTGTCCAAAAGGGTTGAATCCTAATAAGGCAATTGGCAAAATCAAGGAAATGCTGGTTCGGCGTGGCGTTTAAATAGTACGGATAGATAGTAACTACAACGAGTGGGAGTGCCAGTCACTTCCACGCATTTTCTGTGGTACACACACCATTGAAGTCGCAAGCGATTTCATGCAACAAGCTGAATGGTATTTTTATGTTTATCACTCATCAGTCCGATCCGGCAAAGCGAGCCAGATTACGGTGGCGATCCCGGCGCGGCTTGCTGGAAAATGATTTGATTTTAACGCGCTTTCTTGATGCGCAAGAAACGACTTTGACGGATGACGAGGTTGATGCATTTACCCGCTTGCTGGAGCTTTCGGACAACGCATTAATGGAGATGATAATGGGTCGCAATGAGCCATCTGGCGACCTGGATTTGCCCTCGGTCCACGCACTGCTGGCGAAAATACGCAACGCATGATTGACGCGTCGTTTTGGTTTTTTTGACTAACGACTTACTTCTCATATTGAAGGAAAAGCTATGACTACTACTGTAAAAGGTAACGCTACACTATCGTTTTCTGATGGATCCCCGTCGCTGGAAATGCCAATCTACGCGGGGACTATCGGGCCTGACGTGATTGATATCCGCAAACTGTATGCATCGACCGGGAAGTTTACTTACGATCCTGGTTTCATGTCGACGGCAGCGTGCAACTCCTCCATTACTTATATCGATGGCGACAAGGGCGAATTGCTGTATCGCGGCTATCCTATCGAGCAATTGGCTGTAAATTGCGATTTTCTGGAAACCTGCTATTTGTTGCTCAACAACGAGCTGCCTAATGCTTCCGAGAAAGATAAGTTTGTATCGCTAGTGACTAACCATACGATGGTGCATGAGCAGATGCAATTTTTCTTCCGTGGTTTCCGTCGCGATGCGCATCCGATGTCGGTATTGGTGGGAACAGTCGGTGCATTGTCTTCGTTTTACCATGATTCACTGGATATCAATGATCCGCATCATCGTGAAGTTTCGGCCATTCGCTTGATCGCAAAATTGCCAACTCTGGTGGCAATGACATACAAATACAGCGTTGGACAGCCTTTCGTCTATCCGCGTAATGATTTGTCGTACAGCGCTAATTTCATGAACATGATGTTTGCCACACCATGTGCAGACTACAAAGTGAATGAAGTGCTGGTACGCGCTCTGGATCGCATTCTTATTTTGCATGCGGACCATGAGCAAAATGCTTCTACCTCCACAGTCCGTCTGGCCGGTTCCTCTGGCGCCAATCCATTCGCATGTATCGCTGCAGGTATCGCATGTCTGTGGGGTCCTGCGCACGGCGGAGCCAATGAAGCTGCACTGAGCATGCTGGAAGAAATCGGCAGCGTCGATAACATCGGCGAATTCATCAAGCAGGTCAAGGATAAGAATTCCGGCGTGAAATTGATGGGCTTTGGTCACCGTGTGTACAAAAATTACGACCCGCGTGCGAAATTGATGCGCGAAACCTGCTATGAAGTTCTGGAAGCGCTGGGGCTGCAAAATGATCGCTTGTTCAAACTTGCGATGGCACTGGAAAAAATTGCGTTGGAAGATGAATATTTTGTTTCGCGCAAACTCTATCCGAACGTCGATTTTTACTCCGGTATCGTGCAGCGTGCATTAGGAATTCCGGTTTCTCTGTTCACCGGCATTTTTGCCTTGGCTCGTACCGTTGGATGGATTGCACAATGGAAAGAAATGATTTCTGATCCAGAGCAAAAAATTGGTCGTCCGCGTCAATTGTTTGTTGGCTCAACTCGGCGGGATGTGCCGCCGATCAGCAACCGCGGTTAAATTGAACAAAAAAGCGAACCTAACCAGTTCGCTTTTTTGTTGTTGTGTTCAGGTATGAATGATATGCTTGAAAGATTAATTATTGTTCGAATGCAGTACCCAGTAACATAGCCCTTCCCCACAACTTGATGTGCAATCCGCTAACCGGTCAGGCCGTGTCGCGGAAGGTTAGACTAACCCGCTAATCTCGCGAAACGCGAAGAAAGGTGAGCAATATATGATGCAGCAGCTCAGTGCCAACTCCTATCTGTCTGGAGGGAATGCCCCGTATGTCGAAGAACTATACGAGGCGTACCTCAATAATCCCGGCTCGGTTTCCGATAACTGGCGCGCTTATTTTGATGCGTTGCAGCATGTGCCGGCTGTCGATGGATCACAAAAACCCGATGTTGAGCACGCTTCCGTAATCGCGTCATTTGCCGAGCGTGCAAAACATGGCCCAATCCGGACCGTAAGCGCCTCAGCCGATGCCGATATGGGCCGCAAACGTGTAGCTGTAGTGCAATTGACAGCAGCTTATCGATATCTGGGCTCGCAATGGGCCAATCTCGATCCTTTGCTGCGACAAGAACGCCCCGAGATTCCAGAACTGGATCCGAATTTTTACGGCTTCTCAGACGCCGATCTGGATATCGTATTCAATATCAGCAATACCTATTTTGGTGTTGAAACCGCCTCCTTGCGCGACCTGATCAATTCCTTGCGTGATACCTATTGCCGTTCTATCGGTGCCGAGTTCATGTATGTCAGCGACCCTTCCGAGAAGCGCTGGATCCAGCAAAAACTGGAATCGATTCGTTCTACTCCAAGTTTCACTGCGGAAAAGAAGAAGCATATTCTGGATCGCCTGACCGCTGCTGAAGGCCTGGAGCGTTATCTTCACACCAAATATGTCGGTCAAAAACGTTTTTCACTGGAAGGCGGCGAAAGCTTCATCGCATCCATCGATGAAACGATTCAACGCGCAGGCGAGCGTGGCGTGCAGGAAATCGTCATAGGCATGGCGCATCGCGGACGCCTGAACGTATTGGTGAATACGCTTGGCAAGATGCCGGCGGACCTGTTTGCAGAGTTTGAAGGCAAACACGCGGAAGATCTTCCTTCAGGCGACGTCAAGTATCACCAAGGCTTCTCGTCCGATATCACAACCGCGGGCGGTCCTGTCCATCTGTCTCTGGCGTTCAATCCTTCCCATCTTGAAATTGTCAATCCAGTGGTTGAGGGTTCGGTCAAGGCACGAATGGAACGTCGCGGCGACAAGGATGGCGCACAGGTTTTGCCTATTCTGGTCCACGGCGATGCGGCATTTGCAGGGCAGGGTGTGGTAATGGAAACTCTGAATCTGGCACAAACCCGCGGTTACGGCACTGGCGGCACCGTGCATATCGTGATCAATAACCAGATCGGTTTCACCACGTCCGACCCGCGTGATACGCGCTCGACTCTGTATTGTTCCGACGTTGTCAAAATGATCGAAGCACCAGTGTTCCACGTCAACGGAGATGATCCGGAAGCGGTAGTGCTGGCAACCCAGATTGCTCTTGATTATCGTCTTGAGTTCAAGAAAGACGTAGTTGTCGATATTATTTGCTACCGCAAATTAGGCCACAACGAGCAAGATACGCCAGCATTGACTCAGCCGCTGATGTACAAAAAAATCGGACAGCATCCTGGAACGCGCAAACTGTATGCAGACAAGCTGATTACGCAGGGCTTGTTGCCTGCTGACGGCGGCGATGCAATGGTGATGGCATTTCGCGATGCAATGGATTCCGGCCATCTTACGGTCGATCCGGTTCTTTCCAACTTCAAGAACAAGTTTTCTGTTGACTGGATGCCGTTCCTGAACCGCAAATGGACCGATGCAGCCGATACCGCAGTGCCGCTTGCCGAATTGAAGCGTATTTCCGAGCGGATCACGGCTATTCCGGAAGGATTCAAGGCCCACTCGCTGGTCGAGAAAGTATTGAACGATCGCGCTGCAATGGGTCGCGGCGAAATCAATCTGGATTGGGGTATGGGCGAACATCTCGCATATGCGTCACTGGTGTCGTCCGGATATGCGATTCGCTTAACCGGCCAGGATGCCGGACGCGGTACTTTCGTCCATCGTCATGCAGTACTGCATGACCAGAAACGCGAACGCTGGGATGCCGGCAGCTATATCCCGCTGCAAAACGTGTCGGATACTCAAGCACCGTTTACAGTGATTGACTCCGTCCTTTCCGAAGAAGCGGTCCTTGCATTTGAATACGGCTACGCAACCTCCGAGCCAAATACGCTAACGATCTGGGAAGCGCAATTTGGCGATTTCGCCAACGGTGCACAGGTCGTAATCGATCAATTCATCAGTTCCGGCGAAGTCAAATGGGGTCGTGCATGCGGTCTCGTCATGATGCTGCCGCACGGTTATGAAGGACAGGGCCCTGAGCACTCGTCCGCGAGGATAGAACGTTATCTGCAATTATGTGCAGACAATAATATGCAAGTGGTGCAGCCTACTACTGCCGCGCAGATTTTCCATCTGTTGCGCCGTCAGATGATCCGTCTGTTCCGCAAGCCTTTGATTATCATGACGCCGAAATCCTTGCTGCGTAACAAGGATGCCGGGTCGCCATTGTCCGATTTGGCCAAAGGCCAGTTCCAGACCGTGATTGGCGAAATGGATAGTGCGATTGACGCGAAAAAAGTCAAACGCATCATTGCCTGTTCAGGCAAGGTGTATTACGACCTCGTTAATTCACGCAAGGAGCGCGGTCAGACGGATGTCGCCATCATCCGTGTAGAGCAGCTTTATCCTTTCCCGCACAAGGCGTTTGCGACTGAATTGAAGAAATTTCCTAATTTCAATGAATTGGTGTGGGCGCAGGATGAGCCGCAGAATCAAGGGCCATGGTTCCAGATTCAGCACAATATCTTTGAAAACCTGGAAGATGGGCAAAAGCTTGCTTATGCTGGCCGCCCCGCAAGTGCATCGCCCGCAGTTGGTTATTATGACAAGCACTATGCTCAGCAAAAAGCCTTGCTGGATACCGCTTTTTCAAAACTTAAAGGTTTTGTACTGACAAAATAATGAGAAGGTGGCAAGGCAGCAATGCCTGTGCCACTTGAGCAACCAGAAACGGAGAATTACATGGCAATTATTGAAGTTAAAGTTCCACAACTATCGGAATCCGTCGCAGAAGCGACTTTGCTGCAATGGCATAAAAAAATAGGCGAGACCGTCGGTCGCGACGAAAACCTGATCGACGTGGAAACCGATAAAGTGGTTCTCGAATTGCCGGCGCCCTCAGCCGGCGTGATCACGCAAATCATCAAAGGCGATGGCTCCACAGTTGTTGCAGGCGAAATTATCGCCATCATCGATACCGAAGCATCGGCCAAAGTAAGCCCAATGGAAGTGTCTTCTGCGCCAGTAGCGGTGTCTGCTGAAACTGTTGCGCAAGCTTCGGCGCCGGTGTCCACATCGGCTGCTGGTATTGCAATGCCGGCAGCAGCGAAAATGCTGGCCGACAACAACATGAATACTGCACAAGTTGCTGGTAGCGGCAAAGACGGTCGCGTCACCAAAGGCGATGTGATCAATGCCCTCGAAGCAAAACCTGCTGCGGTGGCGACTGTTACTCCGCTGGCCGTCGCTACGGCCAAGCCGGCTTTGCAACAAGTTACTTCGCCGATTGCCCAAAACTTGGGCGACCGCGCTGAAGAGCGGGTTCCGATGAGCCGTCTGCGCGCTCGTATCGCCGAGCGCTTGCTGCAATCGCAGTCGACCAATGCGATTCTGACTACATTCAATGAAGTCAATATGCAGCCGGTGATGGATTTACGCACCAAATATAAAGACAAGTTCGAGAAAGAGCATGGCGTGAAGCTTGGTTTCATGTCGTTCTTCGTCAAGGCTGCTGTCGCTGCACTGAAAAAATACCCGATCATCAATGCGTCCGTTGACGGTAACGATATTGTCTATCACGGGTATTTCGACATCGGTATCGCAGTCGGCTCGCCGCGCGGTCTGGTAGTACCTATCTTGCGCAATGCGGATCAAATGTCGATTGCCGACATCGAGAAAAAAATCGGTGAATTTGGCCAGAAAGCCAAAGACGGCAAGCTGACGCTGGACGATTTGACCGGCGGTACTTTCTCGATTTCGAATGGCGGAACTTTCGGTTCTATGCTGTCGACGCCGATCATCAATCCGCCGCAATCGGCAATTCTGGGCGTGCACGCGACCAAAGACCGCGCTGTGGTTGAAAACGGCCAGATCGTGATCCGCCCGATGAATTATCTGGCAATGTCTTACGATCACCGTCTCATTGACGGTCGCGAGGCTGTATTAGGTCTGGTTGCGATGAAAGATGCACTGGAAGATCCTGCGCGCTTGTTGCTGGATTTGTAATAATATTTGGCGAAAAGACACAATGCTTGCAAAGAATTCCTTTGCGCGCTTGTGTCTTTTTGCATTAAATGGATTTGATTATGTCTAAAAATTTTGATGTTGTTGTTATTGGTGGCGGCCCTGGCGGCTATATTGCGGCGATCCGGGCTGCGCAACTGGGTTTTGCGGTGGCATGCATCGATGACTGGAAAAATGCCAAAGGCGGCCCGGCACCTGGTGGAACTTGCACCAACGTAGGTTGCATTCCGTCGAAGGCGTTGTTGCAATCGTCCGAGCATTTCGAACACGCAGGACATGGCTTTGCCGATCACGGGATTGAAATCAAGGGTTTGAGCTTCAATGTCGGCCAGATGCTGGCGCGTAAGGATAACGTCGTCAAGCAAAATAACGATGGCATTCTGTATCTGCTTAAGAAGAACAAAGTGGCGTTTTTCCACGGCCACGGTTCGTTTGTCAAAAACGATACCAACGGCTATACGCTGAAGGTCGCAGGCGCGGCTGAAGAAACATTGACCGCCAAGCACGTCATTATCGCCACCGGATCGAACGCGCGCGCATTGCCGGGAACGGCTTTCGATGAAAAGCGCATCTTGTCCAATACCGGTGCATTGGCAATCGATGCCACGCCGAAAAAACTCGGTGTTATCGGTGCCGGCGTGATCGGCCTGGAAATGGGCAGCGTATGGCGTCGCCTGGGTGCCGAAGTGACGGTACTGGAAGCATTGCCGACTTTCCTCGGCGCGGTCGATGTGCAGATCGCCAAGGAAGCGCACAAACTATTTACCAAGCAAGGTTTGACGGTCCATCTGGGCGTAAAAATCGGCGCGATCACGGTCGGCAAGAAAGACGTGTCGGTTGCCTACACGGACGACCAGGGCAAAGAGCAAAAAGCCGTATTCGACAAGCTGATCATCTCGATTGGCCGGGTGCCGAACACCAATGGCTTGAATGTCGAGTCAGTCGGCCTGCAACTCGACGAGCGCGGCTTCGTTGCAGTCGATGCCGACTGCAAAACCAATTTGCCTAATGTCTGGGCGGTTGGCGACGTGGTACGCGGGCCGATGCTGGCGCACAAGGCTGAAGAAGAAGGCGTTGCTGTCGCAGAACGCATTGCCGGCCAGCATGGCCATGTCAACTTCAATACGATTCCGTGGGTTATTTACACCTCTCCCGAAATCGCATGGGTCGGCAAGACCGAGCAGCAACTGAAGGCGGAAGGCGTTGCCTATAAAGCGGGTACTTTCCCGTTCCTGGCCAATGGCCGTGCTCGTGCGCTGGGCGATACTTCAGGCATGGTCAAGTTTCTGGCCGATGCCAAGTCCGACGAAATCCTGGGCGTGCACATCATCGGCCCGATGGCTTCCGAGCTAATTGCAGAAGCGGTAGTGGCGATGGAATTCCGCGCTTCGGCGGAAGATATTGCCCGCATCTGCCATGCGCATCCTTCGCTGTCGGAAGCGACCAAGGAAGCGGCGCTGGCAGTGGACAAGCGCGCACTCAATTTCTGAAGAAACTGCGATGCGTCATCTGACCCTGCTACTGCCGCTTGCGCTCGCCGCGTGCGCAGTGGCGAGGCCGGATGACGGTACTATTTTGATTGAAACAGCGGTGCAAGGGCGCGTATTGACAGGCATCGCTTGCACCGTTTCAAGCAATACCGGCAGCTGGAAAATAATTACGCCAGCCAGATTGAATCCTGGGCGCGCCAATGGCGATCTTCACGTGCTGTGCCAGCAACCCGGTTATCGGACTGCCGAAGTGGTGTACCGGGCGATGGCTACTGGAAGCGGTGGTTCCGGCGTTGGCATCGGCTTGGGCGGCAGCGGCGGCAATGTCGGCTTTGGGGTCGGCTTGAATTTCCCCGTCGGTTCAGCCGGCGCTGCAGCCTATCCTGCGCGCATCACGGTCGAGATGAATCGATTGTAATTTTTCCTGCGTAATCCGCGGCCGGAGTGCACCCATATTTTGGCATTATTCAATATGGCAGGAGTATCAGGGAAAATACTGGCATCTGCGCATATATCTATTGCATATTTAAAAATACATACGTCTGTATGTGTTTTTTTGCCAAATACCAGAAGCGAGCACGGCGACTTCGTTGTGCCGTGAAATATCAAATATCACCTGCTTTTTTGTTCTGCCGGAACCATGGCGACGGCTGCTGGCGGAGTGAATCACAGCGGTTTGTCAAGTTGCAATGCGCTTGAGCCCACGTGCTCGGATGGAAATGAAAACCAATGCGAATGAATGTCCAACAATACTATGAGCACGCGCTATCCGAGCGCGGTTTCACATCGGATGAAGCCCAGCTCCGTGCAGTTGAGCGTCTGCAACAAAGCTTTGATGAATGGGTTGCGTTCAAGTCCCGGCGCTCCAGTAAACTCAAGCGCTTGATCAATCGGCCCGCGGTGCCGCGCGGGCTATACATGTGGGGCGGCGTCGGACGCGGTAAATCGTTTTTGATGGACAGCTTTTATTCGGTGGTGCCGGTAGTGCGCAAGACGCGCATGCATTTTCATGAATTCATGCGCGACGTGCATCGCCAGCTCGATGAATTCAAGGGTGTCGCCAATCCGCTGGATGAAGTGGCGCGCCGCATCGCCAAAAAATACCGCTTGATCTGCTTCGATGAATTTCATGTGTCCGATATCGCCGATGCAATGATCCTGTACAACCTGATGCGAGCATTGTTCGATAATGGCGTTTCGTTCGTCATGACTTCCAACTATGCGCCCGATACGCTGTATCCGGATGGCTTGCACCGGGACCGGATGCTGCCGACTATCGCCTTGCTCAAGAATAACCTCGACGTGATGAATGTCGATACCGGCCTCGACTACCGCAAGCGCGCGCTGGAACAGGTGGCGTCGTATCACACTCCGCTAGGCGCCGCAGCCGATCAGGCGCTGCGCACCGCTTATGCCAGCATTGCCGATATTGCCGATGAAGACCAGCGCATTCGTATCGAATCGCGCGAGATCAAGTCCTTGCGCTGCGCCGGCGGCGTCGTCTGGTTCGATTTTGCTACCTTGTGCGGCGGCCCGCGTTCGCAAAACGATTACCTCGAAATTGCCAGCCGTTTCCATACCGTCATTTTGTCCGGCATTCCGCAGCTTTCCGCCTCGATGTCTTCGGAGGCACGGCGCTTTACCTGGCTTATCGATGTTTTTTATGACAACAGGATAAAATTAATCATGTCAGCCGAGGTCGAGCCTGAACTGCTGTACACCCAAGGCATGCTGGCGCATGAATTTCACCGTACCGTTTCCCGCATCATTGAAATGCAATCGCGCGAGTACATGCAGTCCGAGCGGCGCGAAACGGTAGCAGGGCTGTCTTGAGCAATTCTGCCGCAATACAGATAAGGAACCGATTACATCATGCATAAGCGATCGAACATATATCGAATGTGGCCATTTCCGGGTGGTCGGCTTTTGCGGTGCGTACTGGCGGGCGGTTTGCTGACGCTGTTGGCCCATAGCGCGATAGCACAAGATTCCGACGCGCTTCCAGCAGCGCAATCTCAGGCCGATCAGACCAGTGCGATTACGACGATCGAGGCAGCGCAGGCGGCGCACCAACATGCGATCCGCGAAAAGGCGCGTATCGAACAGGAATATGTACAGGAGGAACAGGCTTGCAGCACACTGTTTTTCGTCAATGCTTGCCGGGCTCGCGCTAAAGAGCGTCGTCGCGCCGCTTTGGAGCCGGTGCAACGTGCCCAAGTCGAAGCGGATACGCAAATGCGGCGTATCCGAGCCGCCGAGCACGATCAGGCATTGGCCGGCAAGAACGACAAGCAGGAACTGGAAGCTGCGAAAAAAGAGCAGCAGGCGCAGCAAAAAGACCAGAAAAATACCCGAAAGCATCAGCAAGACGAATCGCTGCAGATGCAACAGGATGCGCATAAAGATGCCGACCAGAAAGTCAGACAGCCGCATCAGCAAACGGAGTCGGCCGCCGAAGCGCAGAAACGTGCAGACAACATTAGCGCTTATGAAAAAAAGGTCGAGGCGGCAGAAGCGCATCAGCGCGATCTGGCGGCCAAGAAGGCAGAGAAGAACCGCAATCGTAAAACACCGTCGTCAACCGAGCCAAAGCCTCTGGAGCCGGCAGCCCCGGGGGCGTCCAAATAACTGCGCGGATCATTCGGTCAAGCGTGCTTTGCCGGTGATTTTTTTGCCGGATGAAGCAGTTTGACGATAGCCATGCTGCAGTTGTCGCCTTTGCCATCAGCCCGTTCCCAGGCTTTGCGAATCAGCATTTCAGACGCGCCGCGCGGTGAATTCATCGCGATTGCCGCACCCATTTCGGTCGCTGAAAAGTAATGCCATAAACCGTCGCTACAAAGTAGAAACGCGTTGTCTGGCTGTAGCCGGTCGCGGTGCCCGAACGTGATGAACGGTTCTTTCTTGTGGGATCCCAGTGCATTGATCAACACTCTGGAATGCGGATGCTCTTGCGCTTGCTGCCGGCTTAGCTTGCCTTCGCTGATCAGCTTTTCTCCATACGAGTGATCCACCGTGCAATGGCTGCAGTTCGGGCCTTCAAAAAAATACAGGCGCGAATCCCCGACATGAGCCCAGACCGCACGCCGGTCCGGGCCGATCACCAGCGCGACCATCGTGCTATGCGGTTCTTTTTCGGAGGAAAAACTGCTCAGCTTGAGGATGCTGTGCGCTTCATGGACGATTTTTCCGAGCAAGTCTTCGATCGTTTTCGATCCCGGCGAATATTCGTTAAACAGCTGCTGCGCCGAATTGATGATTTGTTCCGCAGCCAGTGCACCTCCGGTGTGACCGCCCATGCCGTCTGCCAATATCGCCATCATGGTGCCGGGGGCTTTTGGAGCGGCAAACAGGGCAACCCGATCCTGCTGTTCGCGGCGGTCGCCGATGTGTTGCCCGCTGCCTGCTTCTAACTTGTATTGGCTCATGCGTCCGGGTAGATTAAACTGTTGGTCTGAATTGCCTCCGGCGCCAAATAGATGGACCGGAAAGCTTGCCTTGCGGGGCCGCAAGATAAAAGCAGCCTGCATCGCATTGTGGCAGTTTCCGTCAATTCATGCGTACCGGATCAAAAGGGCGTTGATGCTCCTGTACAGCAGGCTGGCCATGCGTTCACGAGTGTTACAGGGATTTGCAATTTTTTTGGGTGCCACCACATGACTACACCAGTTCCGGAACTTGTTCAGCGTCGCATCATCGAGCTGGAAGTCGAACATCGTGACCTGGATACGGTAATTGATGCAATTATCTTCCATGGCCACCCGAACGAGCTGCAATTACGGCGCCTGAAAAAGCGCAAGCTGCAATTGAAAGACCACATTACGCTGCTGAAAATGCAGCTTGTTCCCGATGTTCCGGCCTGATTGGCGACCGTTATTTCAGGCCATTCCTCTTATCCTCGTTAGCTATCTTGACTGAAGACTCTTCCGTAACGCAGCAATCCGGCGTGCATGATGCCGATATCGATCAACTTTTCGGCCCCAGCGGACGTTTGGGCGCGGAAGTCAGCGGTTTCCGCGCGCGCCAATCGCAGACCGAAATGGCGAAAGCGATTGCAGAGGCGATCGCTGGCCAGACTACCCTGATCGCAGAAGCCGGCACTGGCACCGGCAAGACCTTTGCTTATCTGGTGCCCGCATTGCTCTGGGGCGGCAAGGTGATCGTTTCGACCGGCACCAAAAATTTGCAGGATCAATTGTTTTTGCGCGATATTCCGACCGTGCGCCGCGCGCTCAATGTGCCGGTGTCGGTGGCGTTGCTCAAGGGGCGCGCCAATTACGTCTGTCACTATCACTTGGAGCGCACGCTGGAAAACGGCCGTCTGACCTCGCGCGACGATGTCGGTCATTTGCGCGCGATTTCGCGCTTCATGAAAACCACCAGTTCGGGCGACAAGGCGGAGTTGGCGCATGTGCCCGAAACCGCGTTGATCTGGAATCTGGTGACCTCCACCCGCGACACGTGCCTCGGCGCCGAATGCCAGTATTACCAGGATTGCTTCGTGATGAAGGCGCGCAAAGAAGCGCAGCAAGCCGATGTGGTGGTGGTCAATCACCATCTGTTCTTTGCCGATGTCGCGCTGAAGGACACCGGCGTGGCGGAATTGCTGCCGTCGGCCAATACCATTATCTTCGACGAGGCGCATCAGTTACCGGATACCGCAACATTGTTTTTCGGCGAGACCATCTCGACTTCGCAAGTGCTCGAATTGTGCCGCGACGTGTTGGCGGAAGGCTTATCGCACGCGCGCGATGGCGCCGAATGGGCCAAGGTCGTGATGCCGGTCGAGCGTGCGGCGCGCGATCTGCGGCTGGCGTTCCCGCAGGATTTCGTGCGCCTGTCGGTCGGGCAGATTGCCGCATCTTCGGCATTTTTTCCGGCACTGGAAACATTGCGCACGGAGTTTCGCGCGATGATCGAAACCCTGGAAAGCCAGGCCGAACGCGCCGACACCATCGAGCAATGCCGCACTCGCGCAATCGAACTCGGCACCAAGATCGATCAATGGAATACGCCGCAGGCTGCTCCAGCAGCCGCTGCCGACGATGCCTCCGGCGACGGCCAGGAATGCGTGCTGTGGGTCGAAGCGTTTTCTTCGTCGCTGCAATTGCACCGCACGCCGTTGTCGATTGCGCCGATTTTCAACAAGCAGCGCGAAGGCGTGCCGCGCGCCTGGATTTTCACTTCGGCTACGCTGGCGGTGAAGAACGATTTTAATCATTACGCATCGCAAATGGGCTTGTGGAATGCGCCGGCGCAAACCTGGCCGAGTCCGTTCGATTATGAACAGCAGGGCTTGCTGTATGTGCCGAACCATATGCCGCAGCCGAATTCGCCCGATTACACCGACGCGGTCATCGATGCCGCATTGCCGCTGATCGAGACTGCCGGCGGACGCAGTTTCCTGCTGTGCACCACGATCCGGGCGGTGAACCGTGCGGCGGAACGCTTGCGGATCGAATTCGAACAGCGCCAGTTGCCGTTTCCATTGCTGGTGCAGGGCGAGGCCGGACGCACCGAATTGCTGGAGCGTTTTCGCGCCGCCGGCAATGCGGTTCTGATCGGCAGCCAGAGCTTTTGGGAAGGAGTCGATGTGCGCGGCGAGGCATTGTCGCTGGTGATCATCGATAAATTGCCGTTTTCGCCGCCGGACGATCCGGTACTGGCGGCCCGCATCGAAGTGATGGAAAAGAAGGGCTTGAACGGCTTCATGCATCACCAGTTGCCGGAAGCCATCATCACGCTCAAACAGGGTGCCGGCCGCCTGATACGCGACGAGGCCGACCGTGGTGTGCTGATGATCTGCGACCCGCGCCTGATTTCAAAACCGTATGGCAAACGCATCTGGCAAAGCTTGCCGCCGTTCAAGCGCACCCGCGAATTGAGCATCGCGCAGGCGTTTTTTACGATCCCCGCATGACTGGTGCCGACAACAGTCAAAAAAAGCAAAAGCATATTGCTGCATTATTTTAAAAAGTTGGCAGTATGCTGAAAAACCATACTATTCCCGCATATAAACAGGCGGTATTTAAAAATACTGCTCGATACCCATGATGCCGGCGCGACCCGTCATTATTTTTTACCGGGTTTGCGGCGTATACAAATCAATCGGCATGCGCGCTAGTACTGCCTGATGCAGCGGGGCGATGCGTGCGAGCAGTACGGTCGCACCTTGTTTCTGTGCCAGCGCCAGCGCCGTTTCCAGATGCGCGGTGGCTGCGGCGGCGTTGCCTTGGTGGTAACGCACGTAACCGAACAGGCGTTCGCACTCGGCCGCCAGATAACGTTCGCCGTGCCGTGCCATGGACGCCTGGGCGGCAGCGAGTTGTTCGGCGCTCGCGTCGAACTGCATGCCAAACAGCAGCGCTTCGGCAGCAATCATATAAAAAATGGAGGCCAGGCTGGGCATCGCTTGGCAAACCTGTCGTGCCGCCTCAAGCGAAATTTCCGCGCCACGCGGATCGCCTTGCTGTGCGCGTAGCCATCCGTCGTATGCGGTGGCAACGATGCGCCAAAAAGTGAAGTCGTTTTTATCCGCTACTTGCGACAAATGCAGCCATGTTCTTTCCACGGTCGCGACATCCGCTGACAGTCGCGCCAACTCCAGCTCGAAGACCAGTGAAAATGCAATAGGGGCCGGGTCTCCGAGCATATCGGCCACTGTGCGCGATTGGGCGATCAATTGCCGCGCCCGTTGTGGCTGGTCGTATAGCCACGCAATCCACGACGCAAAGGCCAGCGCATTGACCCAGACGTTATCCCACAGATCCTTGTGCAGTGCGCACTGTATTTCAGGTGCCGGCGGTGGATGGATTTTTGCCAGCGTGCGGCTGGCTTGCTCCAGATGTCCCTGCCAGAATTCCACCGAACCGCGCGCATACAGCGCGTAATCGGCCAGTGCATCATCGCCGGCCTCCTGTGCGAGTTGCAGCAATTCGTCGGCAATCGGGAGTGCCGCCTGGTAATTTTCGACGCTGCTGGCACCGCACCAGGCGCCCCATTTCAGCTTGAAACGTGCTGCCACGCTGAGCAATTGCGGTGCCGATCGATGCAGGTCCGCGACCGCTTCGTGCGGTTCCGGTGCGCCATAGCCGTGGAGCGCTACCAGCGGGACGATACGGGCCAGTTTCAGTTGCGCGGACAGATTGTGGCGTTGCTCGTCGTCGTGCGGCAAGTGCCCGACGGCTTCGATGCCGACGGTCAAATGGGTCAGTGCTTCGCGATGGGCGCCGAGCTGTGCATACTGCATGCCGGCCTGCAGCAACCAGTGTGCCGCCGGGTTCCATGTTGCCGCTTGCTGGTAATGGTAAGCGATCTGTTCCGGCCGATACCGCTCCGGAGTTGCGGCAAGTAACAGGGCTGCCGCCAGATGGGATTGCTGCCGGTCAGCGGTCACCAGCGAGCGGTAAGCCGCTTCTTGCATTAGCGCATGACGGAACATGCGCATATCGGTTCCGGCTATATCGATTAATACCCCCGCATCCACCAGGTCCTGCAACTGGAGTTCGCAATAATCCTGGGTCAGATGGCACAGCGGAGCGACATCGGCCGCGCTGACTTTTCGTCCCAATACCGCTGCCATTTGCGCAACCCGTCTGGCAGGGCCGAGCTGATCCAGCCGCGCTTGCAGTGCTGCATGTACATTGGCCGGCATCGTTCCTTCACTGTGTACCAGTTCGCGCAAAAAAAACGGTGAGCCTTCCGCCTTTGCCACCCATTGTGCAATGCGCTGCGTATTGGTGCCGGGTTTGGCAGTGGTCTGCGCCAGTTCGAATGCGGCCGCTTGCGTCAGCGGGCCGAGAGTCATGCACTGATCAGGATGTGCAGCCGCTTCGAATGCAGTGCGCGAGGTCAGCAATAACAAGGTGCGCTGATGCCTGGCCTGACGCACGCGGCCAATCAATTCCAGCGTGGAGGGGTCGATCCAGTGCATGTCATCGACAATGATCACCACCGGTGTCTTGACCGTCAGCTGGATCAGTAAGCGCAGCAGGCTGGAGAGCAGGTCTTCGCGCCTGGCAGCTTGCGCTGGATCGGATGCATCGTTGTTGATCGGCAAGGCAAACAAGAGGGAAAGCTCGGCTGCATTCATGCTGCAGTCGAGTTCTGCCAGCGCCGCGATGAGCGGCGCAATCAATGCAGTTCCTGTTTGCGTCAAGCCAAAACATTTGCGCAACCATGCTTGTACCGGGTGCAAAGGCGTATTGCACAGATTCGGTACGCAGTACAGCTCGATTACAAAGGCTCCTGCCTGACGCGCCGCATTTTCCAGTGCGGTAGCCAAGGTGGTTTTACCAATGCCTGCTTCCCCTTGCACCCCACAGCAGACGCTGTCGCCAGAGAAACTGCGTTCCAGTGCTGCGTTCAACAAGCGCTGTTCGTGTTCGCGACCGATGACGGTCAAAATTTGTTGTGCCGGAGCGCCCCGTTCAACACGGTAAAGCTGGAAGGTGCGCGACAATCCACGAAAAACATGGCTGCCAAGGGCAACCATATGAAAACGGTTTTGCGCTTCCCGCAAGTTGGTATTCACGACAAACTGGCCAGATTCGGCCACCAGGCAGATGCGCTGTGCTACACGTGCCATTTCGCCGGATATATCGGGGCGCTCGCGGTCGCACAAGGTGCGTCCCAAGTGCGCGCCGAGGCGGAATTGCACATCGCTGCCGGCAAACGCCGCTAGCAGCGCCAGGCCGGCAGTGATCGCAGCCGTTGGTGCGCTCTCCAACGCAATCGGATAACCGAAATACGCCAGCAATCCACCGGAAGGGGCGGGAATTATCCTCCCTCCGTGCTCTGCCACCACCAACTTGAATTTGCTGGTGATGGATTCGGGATAGCCCTCTTCCAGAGCATCATCCTCACTCGGATAGACGCTGCCCGCGCAGGTTTCCGCACGTTCGCAGTACAGAGCGGTTGTGATGCGCCATTCTCTTTCCCACGGTATTTTTTTCTTTTCCAGGGATATTGTTGCCTGGCCTGCGGCGGTAGTCGTGCGCGCCATTTGCGCCAGACGCAGCGTTTCCACCTCCGGTTGTACGCCGATTTCCCGCGCCAGAAGCGCCGAAAAATGTTCGAATTCAGCCAGTGCCGCAGTCGTGCGCCGCGCATCGATCAGGTAGCGCATCAGGCGACGGCAGGCACCATCGTCATACGGCATCAAATGCATCAGGCGCCGTGCATGATGAATCGCCATTTCCAGGTGTCCATCGATCACCCTTTGCTCAGCCAGCGTTTCCAGCAAGCTCGCCAGCTGCCGCAAAAGAGACTGGCGGGTATGGTCCAGCCATGCTTCGAAAGCATCGCAGTCCGGCAGCCAGAAACCGGGAAGAAAGCTCTCCTGGCAAGCTTCTGTCACCGCTTCACAGGCAGCTACACCGATTGCGGTATTCATGTCAGGGCGCGTCATGGCTGATAGCCTCAAGGCATCGACCGTCAAGCGGCCGCGGGCGATACCGATTTGCTGGCGATTTTGATGGAATAAGGCATCCCCGCACACGCGGCGCAAATGAAAAAAAGTATGGCGCAGGTTGAATCGCCCGGCGTCCGCCGGCAGCTCGGGCCACAAAAAATCGGCCAGCCATTCGCGCGTTGCGGGTTCCTGGTTCAGCGCCAGATACGTCAGTAACGCTTGCGCCTTGCCTGCCGGTATGGGCAGGCGCGTGCCGGTCGCAGCTTCCGTCAATGCGAAATTGCCAAATGTTTTTAAATGAAATAAGACGGGCATGAAGTTCGTTCGGAAAGGGGGTAACCGTAAGCAGCGGATGGCGTCGAAAGCGTCAAATAGATCAGTGCAACGCTGCATGCAAAGCCGTAAAACGGGCTAAGGATGTCCCAACGTTGCACCAACGCAACCGTAATAAGATCAGATCGAGGTGGTTGATTTAATGATGATTGCCATTTTTCAACATATTTTACGACGCGCTTTCGCCGCTATACGTTATCAATTGTCAACATCCCGGAGAGCAAATGCGAAACAATATTCCTGTTACCAATAGCGAGCATGTCCTTCGCGATTCGGAAACAATCGTTTCCAAAACGGACATGAAAGGCAAAATCACCTACGTTAACCAGGATTTTCTCCGGATTAGCGGGTTTTCCGAAAATGAACTGATAGGTGCGCCGCACAATATCGTGCGCCATCCGGATATGCCGGTGGAAGCCTTTGAGGATTTATGGCGCACGCTTAAAAGCGGCAAAGCATGGACCGGCGTGGTGAAAAACCGGTGCAAGAACAGTGACTATTACTGGGTCGAAGCCAATGTGGCTCCCCTGATTGAAAACGGCAACGTGGTCGGCTACACCTCCACCCGCGTCAAACCCTCCAGAGAACAAGTCAGTGCCGCAGGCGAGGTTTATCGCAGCATCCAGGCTGGCGACAAATCGTTTCAGATCCGCGAAGGCAATGCAGTACCGCGTTCCGCATTCGGTTTTTTGAATGCTTTTGGAAATTTTTCGATTCGCACAAAATTATCGGTGGCATTTGGCGTGCTGTCCTTTTTATTCGGAGTCAATGTCGTTTTGGCATGGCTGATGCAGGGAAGCGGCGCGCAGCAGGGGGGCGGGTTGATTGCCGTCTCGATTTTGGGTGTTGCCTTGGCGGTGATTTTCGGATTGGCCTTGGGCCAAAGCATTCTTTCGCCTTTGAGAATTGCATTGCAAGACATTGAATGCATGAGTTCGGGCGACCTCTCTGGCAAGATCGTCGCGCGCGGCGACGATGAACTGGCCAGAGTCATGCAGTCGCTGCGCATTTTGCAAATCAACGTGAAGCTGATGATCGGCCAGATCAAGCAATCGACGGTCATGGTCAATATCGGCGCCAGTGAAATTGCCACCGGCAATGCCGATTTGTCGGCGCGTACCGAATTGCAGGCTTCCCGACTGGAAGAAACGGCTTCCGCGATGGAGGAATTGACGTCCACCGTCAAGCAAAATGCCGATAATGCGCATGAAGCCAGCAAGCTAGTCATATCAACTTCCGCGATCGCCGTAAAAGGCGGGGAAGCGGTGGATCAGGTTGTCAGCACCATGGGGTCGATTAAGGAAAGCTCGCGGAAAATTGTCGATATCATCGCCGTGATCGACAGTATTGCATTCCAGACCAACATTCTTGCGCTCAACGCAGCGGTAGAAGCGGCGCGTGCCGGCGAACAGGGCCGCGGCTTTGCGGTGGTTGCGGCGGAAGTGCGCGGCCTTGCACAGCGCAGTGCCGGTGCCGCCAGGGAAATCAAGACGCTGATTGGCGATTCGGTAGGGCGGGTCGAGGCCGGTAGCAAGCTGGTGGACGATGCGGGTAAGACGATGGCCGAGATTGTCGATTCGGTGAAACGTGCGGCTACAATCATGAGCGAGATTTCCTCCTCCAGCCTGGAGCAAAGCGCGGGGATCGAGCAAGTCAATGAAGCAATTACCCAGATGGATGAAATCACGCAGCAAAATGCCGCGTTGGTGGAACAGGCGGCAGCCGCAGCCGGAACCATGCAAGAACAGGCGGTCAACCTATCGCAACTGGTCGGTGTTTTCAAATTGACTGCGGGCGAGGCTGCTGCACCGGGTTACCAGGTTGCTACATTGAAAAAAACTGCCGGCAACACGCAAACAAGGAAACCAGCGCTTTTGCATTAGCGGTGGCGGATTGTCGAATTGCGCATCCGTCAGCCCGCGCTTGCAAAGCGGGATGCCCGATATCGGCAGCGGGCAGTAATGAGGGCATTTCCTCTGCGTGCTGATTTACTGGTGTAGTGCTGAAATTAATATACTAGGATCTGGTATATTTTCATGCCGCCTGAATGCATGCGGTAATCTGACGATTTTTATTTTTCTGGTGGGAGTATATTTCGCAGCAGTGAAAACTGTTGTGCATTTCTACTTGGGATTGGGATTCAGGGCAGGGCATTTTTAATCCTCATGCAAAGTGCTTCTTGCCGGCCTAAGAATCCCTGTCGTCGGCAAAATTTGCCTGAATCTCAATGATTTTTTCAGGATTTCCGATCAGGGCTTCGACGCATTCCTTATCGAGTTTGGTGCCTGCCATTTCCCGCAAGACCGAAAACGCTTTTTCATTGCTCCAGGCCGGCTTATAGCAGCGCTGGCTGGTCAGGGCGTCGAAAATATCGGCTACCGCGCAGATGCGCGCCTCAATCGGAATTTGTTCCCCCCGCAAGCCATTGGGGTAACCGCTGCCATCCATCGCTTCATGGTGCATTTCGACGATGTTGCGCAACATCCGGATATGCGGAAAATCCTCAAAGGAAAATTCCTTGGCCATGTTGTTGATGATTTCAAGGCCAATGGTGGCGTGCCGTTTGACCACTTCAAACTCTTCGGCGGTGAGTTTGCCGGGTTTGCACAGAAGGCTATCGGGAATGGCAACTTTCCCGATATCGTGCATCGGTGAAAACAGCAAAAGATATTCGATGAATTCGTCGGTGAATCCATGCCGTTTTGCCAGCATGGTTGCAATCAGGCGCGAATAGTGCGACATGCGTGCCAGATGGGTGCCGGTTTCTTCGTCCTTATGGCGGGTGATGTTCTGCGTCGTGCGGATAGCAGCGGCAATAGTGCGGGCCAGGCTGGTTTCGTTGATGACCAGCGTTGCGATCATTTGGCTGAACAGGTTCATCAGGTGCAGCAAACTGCCACCGAAAGTGTTCTTTTGGTAGGAGTTGAAGAAAAGAAAACCAAAAAGGCTACCGTTGTAATAAAGCGGATAGGTGAGACTGGACTGATAGCCCTGCGCCAATATGATCTGAGTGTGCCGGCTTGTTCCTTCTGGCAGCGCTGTCAGGTTGTTGATGATGCGCGGTGCGCCGTGCTGTGCGATGTCCCGGAGCGAACGTACTTCCGATAGCTTGACCGAATAGTTAAAGATCGAAGCATCTTCCCCGCTGCTGTAAAGAAAAGTGGAAACACGATCGGTTTTTGGATCGTACAGGGCAATTGCCAGCCGGTGGATCAGAACGCTGTGGTTCTTGAGCGCTTCATGGATCAGGAAAAGTTTTTGCCCCAACGGAAGGCACTGATCCAGTTCGCGCTGGAGATTGGTGGTTACGGCAAGCTGGGCATTCGGGATCATTATGTTTTTGTTCGAGTTGACAATTTGATGTGCGATTTCCGGATTACATTGGACGCATATTCATGCTTCGCCGGATTTTCAGGCGGACAAATGCAGATAGCACCCGTAACATGAGCGATGCGCTAATTCGGACCAATGATATTCCGGTTGCGTTGGGGTAACGTTGGAGTGCTTATAGAGAAAGAGGAGCGGCGTGCAGGGAAGGCAGTTCGCAGGCAGCGCAAACACTGGCTTTCATTGTGTTTGTTCAAGGTTTATGAAAACAAAATGCGCGTAATATTTTTATTGTGCCGTAAATTTAGTGATACTCCCTCTTCAATATGAATTCGGAAGGAGGCATCGGGTAAAATTGCTTCCCATGAAAATCCTTATCAGTAATGACGATGGCTACCTGGCGCCGGGCCTCATCGCTCTGGCCAATGCCTTGGCGCCGATTGCCGAAATCGTGGTAGTGGCGCCTGATAGCAACCGTTCGGGGTCATCCAATTCCCTGACGCTGGAACGGCCGCTGTCGGTATTTCGCGCTGAAAACGGTTTCTATTTTGTCAATGGCACGCCCACTGATTGTGTCCACGTTGCGCTGACCGGAGTGTTGTCGTATAAACCGGATCTGGTGGTGTCAGGCATCAATCAGGGTCAGAACATGGGCGACGACACCTTGTATTCCGGTACTGTGGCGGCAGCCACCGAAGGGTATTTGTTCGGCATTCCGTCGATTGCCTTCTCGCAGGTGCAAAAAGGCTGGGAACATCTGGACGCCGCAGCGCGCGTAGCGCGCGAGATCGTCGAGAAAAAATTCGATGCGTTGCCAAAACCGTATTTGCTCAACGTCAATATTCCGAATCTCCCTTATCCAGAGCTCAAGCCGCTGCAGGCCACCCGTTTGGGCAAGCGTCATCAATCGGAATCGGTGATCCGGGCACAGGATCCGCACGGTAGGGAAATATTCTGGATCGGTCCGGCAGGCGCGGCCCGGGACGCGGGTGAAGGTACCGATTTCGACGCGGTAGCAAAAGGGCATGTCTCCGTTACGCCGTTGCAGATCGATTTGACCCATGCAGCGCAATTGGATGCGCTCAAGAAAGGTTTGTCATGACCGACAAGGCTAGGCGGTTTCCGCTGTCGCTGTCTGCTCTTTCGCAAAAATCGCTGCCGTCGTTTCGCGGACAGCCTGTTTCGTCGAATGCCATTGTCACACCGCAAACCGCCACCAAAAACAGTGCACAGAATAGCCAACCTCGCGTTAGCCCATTGGCGCCCGCCGCGACGGCACCCAAGTCGGGGCCGGGCAGTTTAGCCAATGGCGCACGTGGCGTGCCGCCGGTGTCGGATGCATTGCGGCGCGCGATGGTGGCGCGATTGGTCAAGCAAGGCATTACGAACCGGGCGGTGCTGGCGGCAATGGAAGCAGTGCCGCGGCATCTTTTCATGGAACCCGGTTTTTCAGGTCAGGCGTATATCGATGCATCCATTCCGATCGGCTATCAGCAGACGATCTCGCAACCGTATATCGTGGCGCGAATGCTGGAAATCATGTGCAACGGCCGCAAGCTGGATCGGGTGCTCGAAATCGGCACCGGCTGCGGCTATCAGGCATCGGTATTGTCTCTGGTGGCAAAAGATGTTTTCTCGATCGAGCGCCTCAAGCCATTGCACGAATTGGCCAAAACCAATCTGCGTCCGCTGCGCATTGCCAATATTCGCCTGCATTACGGAGATGGTATGCTTGGACTGCCGCAAGCGGCGCCATTTGATGGCATCATTCTGGCTGCGGCCGGTCTTGAAGTCCCGCGCCTGTTGCTGGAGCAGTTGACTGTAGGCGGCCGCCTGATAGCACCGGTAGGAGCCAAACAGCAGGAATTGCAATTGATCGAGCGCGTCAGCAAATCGGAATGGAGCAGCATGACTTTGGAACAGTGCCATTTCGTCCCCCTTTGTCCAGGAACAGCATGAAAACTGTAGCAACTATCGATGCTGCAGCGTCATACGAACATAATGAGAGAATGAATAAAATACGCTTAATCTTGTCAGCGGCATTGCTTGGCCTGTTGGCCGCGTGCAGCACGCCCCGCCATTCGGCTCCTGTGACCGACCGCATGTCCGGAACCGGTGCCGCCGAGCCAACCCGGCCGACAGCCCCTTCCGGTCCGGGATATTACACTGTCAAAAAAGGCGATACCCTGTATCGCATAGCGCTCGATCAGGGCCAGGCTTATCGCGATATCGTGGCCTGGAACAATCTGGCCAACCCGAACGATATCAAGGTGGATCAAGTGTTGCGGGTTGCTCCGCCAGAGACGGTATCCGGCGGCGCACAAACCGGCAGTATTGCCAGTTCCCCCGTAGAAGTGCGTCCGCTCTCGAGCGCGGCGACATCGGGCCATGCAGTCAATAAGAGCGTGCCGCGCGGCGACAAACGCCCGTATTCGGAAAGCGCGCTGGCCGAACTGCAAAAACCGGAAGTCGCAGCAGCCATTGCCGCAGCAAAAGTACCGGCGACAAGCGCCGCTTCCGCTGCAGTTCCGGCAAAAACCGAGCCTGCCAAAACACTGGATGCAGACGACGACGGCATCGGCTGGATCTGGCCTGCGGAAGGCAAAGTCATCGCCTCCTTTGACGAAGGCAAGAACAAAGGCATCGATATCTCCGGCAAACTGGGGCAACGCGTGATTGCCGCCGGCTCCGGCAAGGTGATGTATGCCGGCAGCGGAATCCGCGGCTATGGCAATCTGGTCATCGTCAAGCATACTAACAATCTGTTGTCAGCGTATGCGCATAACAAAACCATTACCGTCAAGGAAGGTCAAAGCGTTAATAAAGGCCAGGTAATCGCTGAAATGGGCAATACCGATGCAGATGCGGTCAAGCTGCACTTCGAGATTCGGCAACAAGGGAAGCCGGTCGATCCCTCCAAATTCTTACCCAGCAGATAACTCTCCATGACGCATAAACCGCATCACCCGACGGATAAAAATCCGGATGAAGAGTTTGAAGACGTCGCCGATGTCTCATTCGAGGGTGCAGTTGCGGATTATGACGTGTCTGCCGACGATGAAGAGAGCCAGACTCAAAACGAGACTCCGCATGAGGCGGCGGCGCTGCTAGCCACTCCGGAAGAACTGAAGATTGTGCTGGTGGCAGAGCTTTCTACCGATACCACGCAACATTATCTGAACCAGATCGGCACCCGTCCGCTGTTGACGGTGAGCGAGGAACTGCATTTCTCGACGCTGGCCAAGCAAGGGAATTTCGAAGCGCGGCAGAAAATGATCGAGCATAATCTGCGGCTGGTGGTTTCCATTGCGAAACATTACATCAATCGCGGCGTCGTATTGCTCGACATGATCGAAGAAGGCAATCTGGGATTGATGCGCGCGATCGATAAATTCGAGCCCGAGCGCGGTTTTCGTTTCTCGACCTATGCGACCTGGTGGATACGCCAGAACATAGAGCGGGCAATCATGAACCAGGCGCGCACCGTGCGCTTGCCGGTGCACATGGTGCGCGAACTCAATCAGGTCTTGCGGGCCAAATATCATCTGGAAGCGCAACATCACGACGGCAAGGAGGCAACCGCTGAAGATATTGCGCATCTGATCGATCGGGACGTGGAAGAAGTGCAAGACATCCTGGTGCTGTCCGACCATGCGACTTCGCTCGATGCGCCGCTCGATGGAGATCCGCAATCGAGCCTGATGGATTTGCTGCCAGGCGACTCTGACGATGCACCCGATTTGCGCGCCGAGCAGCGGGAAATGACGCTGCTGGTGCGGGAATGGCTCAATAAATTACCCTGCAAGCAAAAAATCGTGATTACACGCCGCTTCGGCTTGGATAACGACCATCCAGCCACGCTGGAAACGCTGGCCGAAGAAATGGGCGTTACGCGTGAACGCATCCGGCAAATCCAGCAGGAGGCGTTATATAAATTAAAACGCTCGCTTGCTGCCCGCGGCGTAGGAAGGGATTCATTGCTGTAGCGGTAATGCTCCGGGCATTATTTCATTTTGTGTATGCAGATGCAGGGATCTTTGCCATAGCGCTGGCCTTGCCATTATTCCTTACAGTACATTTTTTTTAATTTCGGATCGATGCCTGATCCGCAACTTTATTGTGTTCCTATGTCCCTTAACATGATTGAAATCGAGTCCCTGGACATGGATGGCCGCGGTGTCGGCCACCTCCAGAATGAAGACGGCAGCGTCGGCAAGGTGGTTTTTGTGGAGGGCGCGTTGCCGGGCGAACGTGTCAGTTATCAAACCTACCGCAAGAAGGCGCAATGGGAAGCGGCGACGATGATCGCCATTCAGCGCGAATCTGCGTTGCGCGTCAAACCCAAGTGCGTGTATTTCGGCCTGTGCGGCGGTTGCGCAATGCAGCATCTGGAACCCTCGGCGCAGGTGGCGGTCAAGCAGCGCGTGCTGGAAGATAATCTGTGGCATATTGGCCGGATTCGTGCGCAAACCATGTTGCGGCCGATTTACGGCCCGACCTGGGGTTATCGTTATCGTGCACGGCTGTCGGTCAATCTTGTGCCTAAAAAGGGCGGCGTATTGGTCGGATTCCACGAGAAAAAATCGCGCTATATCACCGACATGAAAACTTGCGAAGTGCTGCCGCCGCATGTGTCGAAGATGCTGGTGCCGCTGCGGCATCTGATCGAATCACTGACCATCGTGCGCCAGTTGCCGCAGATCGAACTGGCGGTGGGCGAAGATGTGACGGCGATGGTGTTGCGCATCATGGCGCCGCTGGGAGAAGGCGATGAGGCCAAGTTGAAGGCCTTCGCCGACCTGCATGCAGTGCAATGGTGGCTGCAGACCAAGGGGCCGGAAACCGCGGTGCCGTTTTATCCGGAGATATCGACGCTGCATTATGCATTGCCCGAGTTTGGCGTGAAGATGCCGTTCAAGCCGACGGATTTTACCCAAGTCAATCATCATATTAACCGCGTGATGGTCGCACGCGCACTGCGTCTGCTCGATGTGCAAGCTGATGAGCGCGTGGCCGATCTGTTTTGCGGCTTGGGTAACTTCACGCTGCCGATCGCCACGCAGGCCCGCGAAGTGGTCGGCATCGAAGGCAGCACGGAACTGACCGAGCGCGCACTGGCGAATGCACAGGAAAATGGCCTGGCGCAGAAAACGCAGTTTTTCTGCCGCAACCTGTTTGAAGCCACTACCGAGGATTTCATCGCACTGGGCAAATTCGATCGCTTGTTGATCGATCCGCCACGCGATGGTGCGATAGCGGTATGCCAGGCGCTGGTCGGCTTGCGGCACAGTCATCCGGAGATGATGCCCAAGCGCATCGTGTATGTCGCTTGCAGCCCATCGACGCTGGCGCGTGACGCCGGATTGCTGGTGCAGGAGGGCGGTTACACGCTCACTTATGCCGGCGTCGTCAACATGTTTCCGCATACCGCCCATGTGGAATCGATGGCGGTCTTCGATCTAAATCCGTGATGCTCGGTAGCTCGGGCAGAAATACGACTGCATAGCGATGCGCAGATTCATTCCGTCTACTTCCTGCCTGCTGGCCTTCGAGACTGCGGCGCGCCACCTGTCGTTTACCAAGGCCGCGCATGAATTGCACATGACGCAAGGTGCGATCAGCCGCCAAGTGGCAATGCTGGAAGAGTATCTCGGCACGCCACTGTTCGAGCGCATCCATCGCCGGCTGGTATTAACCGAAGCAGGACGCGAATACGCGCTGCAGGTAGCGGCGATCTTGCAGCAGATCGAAATGGCCACCTTTCAGGCGATGACCCACAATAATGGGATCGGCGTACTCAAATTGGCAATCCTGCCGACTTTCGGCATCAAGTGGCTGATTCCGCGATTGCCAAGATTTACTGCCGCGCATCCGGATGTGCAGCTCAATCTGAGCACCGAAGTACTGCCGTTTGATTTCAACCAGCGACAAGTCGATGCCGCGATTCACTTCGGCGAGCCGGATTGGCCGGGCGCGGTGATGGTACGCCTGATGGGCGAGGAAGTGGTACCGGTCTGCAGCCGTGAACTGGGAGCGCAAATCGGCAGCGTGGCCGACCTGGCCCGCATGACATTGCTGCAGCACGCAACGCGCCCGCAAGCCTGGCGCGACTGGTTCATGCATGTCGATGTGGAATGCCCGAATGCACTGTTCGGGCCGCGCTTTGAACAACTGTCGATGGTGATTCAGGCCGCAGTAGCCGGGCTGGGCGTGGCATTGATGCCGAAATTTCTGGTGGAAACCGAGATCAGGACTGAGCAATTGTTGGTGCCGTTCCCGCTTGCAGTCAAAAGCCCGCAATCCTACTATCTGGCTTATCCGGAAAAAAACGCCGGCAAGCCGGCCGTGATCAAGTTCCGCGATTGGATTCAGCGCGAGTCGCAGAACGATTGTCCGCTGTAAAAAATGCCTTGATTCTTCCCCGATGTTTGCATCAGCGATTCGGCAGAGGGAAATTATCAACTCTCCTGAAAGCCAATTTCTCTCTTATTAATAGGGAGTATGTTAATTTTCATTGCATTTTCCGCATATTTTTATTGCGGGTAATAAAAATACCTTGTCCTAGTATATTTTCCCTAAACCGCTGAACCATACGTGCCAATGGCGGCGTATGCCTGTACGAAGTTATTTCCCTGTATTCCGCCCATATCCGCTTTTTGCCATGACGTCGATGCTTGCATGAGTATAAGTAATGATGTCATGGTTTTTTTTGGTTTTGAAGAAGCCTCGCCTATCCCTATACTCAAGTTCGAATCATACGAAGAATGCTCTGCCGGGCCTGATTTCCTGCCCGCCAGCGCAAACTCGCTTCACCTTTTACTTCACCCATTTATTGCAACGATTTCGAGATGAAAATGCATACTGATCCGATTCACACCGGCAGCGGTGGAAAAATCCTGGTTGACTGCCTGATCACGCATGGCGTCGAGCAAGTGTTTTGCGTACCGGGCGAAAGCTATCTGGACGTGCTCAATGCGTTGTACGATGTGCGCGAGCAAATCGCGCTGCGGGTCTGCCGTCACGAAAGCGGCGCGTCCAACATGGCAGAAGCCTACGGCAAGTTGACCGGCCAGCCCGGCATTGCGATGGTCACGCGCGGCCCCGGCGCGACCAATGCTTCGATCGGCATTCATACCGCATATCAGGATTCGACCCCGCTGATCATGTTCATCGGCCAGGTCGCGCGCGACTGCATGGATCGCGAAGCGTTTCAGGAAATCGACTATCGCCGGATGTTCGGCCAGAGGACCAAATGGACCGCCCAGATCGACGACGCCAGGCGGATTCCCGAATACTTGAGCCGCGCCTTCCATACCGCGGTGTCCGGCCGGCCCGGTCCGGTGGTATTGGCGCTGCCGGAAGACATGTTGCGCGATCAGGTCAGTGCGCCGGCCGCACCGAGGTTTGCGCGCATCGCCGCTGCACCGGCTCCGGCTGCACTAGAGCAATTGTCGGGCCTGCTGGCGCAGGCCAAGCGGCCGCTGGCGATTCTCGGCGGCAGCGGCTGGACGCCACAGGCCTGCACCGATCTGCGCCGCTTCGCCGAAGCCTGGCAATTGCCGGTCGCGTGCGCGTTCCGTTTCCAAGATTTGTTCGACAATACGCATCCGCTGTACGCGGGCGATGTCGGCATCGGCATCAACCCGAAGCTGGCGCAGCGCGTCAGGGATGCCGATCTGGTGCTGGCAATCGGCCCGCGGCTGGGCGAAATGACCACCAGCGGCTACAGCCTGTTCGACATCCCGCTGCCGAAGCAGCAACTGGTGCATGTCCATGCCGGCGCCGAAGAACTGGGCAGCGTGTATGCAGCGACCCTGGCGATCAATTCGGGCATGCCGGAAATCGCTGCAGCGCTGGCTGAATTAAGCCCGAGCTCGTCCGCCGCGCTCGCCTGGCAGAGCGAGGGTGCAGTTGCCCATGCCGATTATCTGGCCTGGAGCACGCCGCCGCAGGTCGATGGCCCGGTGCAGATGGGCGAGATCATGCTATACCTGCGCGAGCATTTGCCGGCCGATGCGATTATTTGCAACGGCGCCGGCAATTATGCGACCTGGGTCCATCGCTTTTACCGCTTCCGCCATTTCAAGTCGCAGCTGGCGCCGACTTCCGGCGCAATGGGCTACGGCGTGCCGGCCGCGATTGCCGCCAAATCGCTGTATCCGAAGCGTACCGTGCTGGCGTTTGCCGGCGACGGCTGCTTCATGATGAGCAGTTCCGAGCTGGCCACCGCGATGCAATACCGGTTGCCGGTGATTTTTATCGTCGTCAATAACGGCATCTACGGCACCATCCGCATGCATCAGGAGCGCGAGTATCCGGCCCGTGTGCATGGCACCGCGCTGACCAATCCGGATTTTGCCGCCTTTGCCCGCTCTTTCGGGGCCTTTGGCGCAGTGGTCGAAAAGACCGCCGATTTCATGCCAGCGTTCGAGCAGGCGCGCGCCAGCGGCTTGCCGGCGGTGATAGAAATCCGCCTGTCGCCGGAAGTGATTACACCGACGCTGACGCTGGCTGCCATTCGGGCGCAAGCACAACAGGCGGGCTAAGCAACTACGCTATCTCTGTACGGTCATTCTCCGAGCAGTTCGGCAACCGGCTGCAAATCTTCGATATGTTCGGAGATGACCTTGATGATAACGATGATCGGGATGCCCAGCAGCATGCCCCAGATACCCCACAACCAGCCCCAGAACAGCAGTCCGATAAAGACTGCTGTTGCATTCATTTTCGCAATTCTCCCGGTCATCCAGGTCGTCACGAAAGTGCCGATCACGGTGGCAATTGCCAGCGACGTGCCCGACACCAGCAGCACCATCGAGAAGGATTCAAATTGCATGAATGCGCTCAATCCGGTCGCGACCGTGATGAGCACCGGCCCGAAATACGGGATGATATGCAAAAAACCCGCTGCAACGGCCCAAGCGCCCGCATTTTCAAGACCGATCAGCCGCAATGCAATCCAGGTAACTACCCCCAGCAGCAAATTGGTCACCAGCAGCATGAACATATAGTTCTGGACCGAGGTGTTGATGTTGTCGAGTATGTGCACAGCGATTTTTTTCCGGCCTATCGAGGGGCCCGACAACTTGACAAGCTTGCGCTTGAAAGTATCGCCGGATAGCAAGAGAAAAAACACCAGAAAAATAACCATCGTCGCTTGACCGATAAACTCTGCAGCGCTCAGAGAACCGGCCCACAGCCAATCGCTCACCTTGAAGGCCGCGCGTTCGACTCCGGTATTTTTTCTGGTTGCCGGACGTACGCCAGCGACTTGGCTGGTGGCTTTTTCAAATTCGGTGGCGGCTGCCTGCATTTGTTCGATCGCACTGGGCTGATTGCTCTTCAGTTTGTTCAGCTTGCTTAGTGAACGCGATAATTTCTGCGTTGAGGCGGGCAAGCCGGTCAAGATCGACTGGAATTCTTCCTGCAATGTATTGGCCGCTAACGCCGCACCGCTCAATATGGAGATCATCACGACGCAGGTAGCAAAAAAACGCGGGATTTTCAGCCGTTGCAGCCCGGTCACCAATGGATTGAGCGTATAGGCAATAAAGATGCCGAACAGCAGAGGGATAAAAAAATTCTGCGCCCACTGCAGCGCGAACACGAACGCCAACGTAGAGAGAATGGCAAGCGAAAGTCCGCGCGCGTCTACATGAAGGGGCAGGCGGAGGTGATCGAAAGGGGATTCCGTTGCGGTTTTGGCGGCGGCATCTATCGAAGGGGCGGTTTCAGCAGCCGACAGATCATTGGAGACTGCCGGTTCGGTATGGGTGTTTATTGGATCATTCATTGAATTCATTACATATCGGTTTCATTGGGGATAATACATCTGCAAAACAAGGTAAAACCGATAAGAGCTTCAATGGAGATCTTCGGCAGTGGGAGAAAACGAAACCGATTTCCGGCATTTCTCTCCCATGCTGTTCAAACCAAAACCGGGCCGGCATTATTTCAATTTGAAATCAATGCCGGCCCGGTTAATTGGATGTCGGATCGTTACTTGAGGCGCATATCGTTTTTAACCGATGTGACGCCTTTCACGCCGCGTGCAATTTCCGTTGCCTTGTTGATGTCGGCTTGAGAAGATACAAAGCCGCTCAATTGCACTTTGCCTTTGAAAGTCTCGACATTGATTTCTGTCGCTTTCAACGTGGGTTCGTTGAAGATTGCAGCCTTTACTTTGGTTGTGATGAGGGCGTCGTCAACATATTCGCCTGTTCCCTCTTGTTTTGCAGACGATGCACAGCCTGCGAGAGCGACCAAAGTAAAAGCCAGCAGATAAGTTGGAATGCGACGGGATATTTTCATGATGAAGTTTCCTTTCTGGAGTGAGTTGGGGATGCTTCTTGATCGACATCAGGATTTCTTGCAACTTCCATACGGTACAGCTTCTGACTTACCAGTTACTCTTGTAGAGCAACCTTACTACGAAAACGATCTCCCTTCTGTACGGTAGCAAACACAGAGTAGCCTTATTTGTTTGCGTTTGTGCATTAATTGAGGAAAATAGAATTTTTCGCAATCTCAAATAAGATTTTTTGTCTTTTTATGCGCAATGCCTGTTCATGGCATCGGGATATGTTTAGAAAAATATCACTTTTCGACGATTCTTTCAAAAACATAAGGCGCGATTTCATGCACCACCAAGGCGGTATCTTCCGATATGAAAGCCAGCCATCCGGCCTGCTCGATTGCACGTTTTGTGTCCTGATAACCCTGATCCCAGCGCCATTCAATCGAGCCCTTCGAAAAATTGATGTCTTTTGATGCCATTCCCCAGTCCCGGCCTGCATAGGAGAGCTGCACAATGTGCAGTGTGTTGTCGGCGCCCATCGCGGCCAGCACATCCGGCCGCATCGCGTTTTTGAGCTTGGGTGGCAATTGCTTGTACAAATCGCGCAAGGTTTGCTGCGCTTTGTGGTGTTGTATATAGGCCTCCATGTGGCGCTTATTTCGGGAGGCAAACATCACGTCTTTTTGACGCGTTTGGACTTCATCGAAAGTGCGCGGCTCCGGACCGCCGGAGCACCATAGATCGACCATGAAACACAATGTATCGACATACGCCCTGTCATCCAGCACCGAATCGAGCGGGGTGTTCGAGTACAGCCCGCCATCCCAGTACAGTTCGCCATCCACCCGTACCGGCGGGAAGCCGGGCGGCAATGCGCCGCTTGCCATGATATGTTCAACGCCTATGGTTTGCGTGGTATTGTCGAAACTGGCCAGTTGGCCGCTTTTCACCTGCATTGCATTGACCGTCAGGCGCGTTGCGCCATTTGCATTGAGGTACTCGAAATCCACCAGTTCTTTCAGCGTATTGGCCAATTCGGCGGTGTCGTAAAAGCTGGCCTGTTCGGGGTCGACTGCCATGCCGACGGCAAAAGGATTGAACATGCGCGGCGAAAAAAATCCCGGCACGCCTCGCGTTATGGTGTCGAACGTGGATAAATTGATATTGAAGCGCCGCGCCTGGTCCGGAATCTTTTGCATATCGATGCTATCTTTGTGCGAAACGCGTTCCCAGAATTCCTTGAGGCGCGGCAGGCGTGTGGCTTTGTCATTGCCCGCAATAATGGCTGCGTTGATCGCGCCGATTGAGGTTCCAACCACCCAGTCCGGCATCAGATCATGTTCATCGAGTGCATGAAAGACACCTGCCTGATAAGCACCAAGCGCGCCGCCGCCCTGCAGCACGAGGGCGATGCGATCATTCTTCGGATTCAAACGGTTGTGAGGATGTGTTGTAGATTTCATAAGGCATAATCTGTAAAAACGCAGTGTATAAAGCATACCGGAAAGTGGCGAGCGATTGTTTCAACCCGTGATCGGAATTTCCGGAAGCTGGTATGAAACACACATCATCATGGGTATGTTTTAAAACAACCTGATTAGCTACCAACCTCAGAACGCCTTGTAAGTACTACTGTTTTTACATACAGTATTAATACGATAAAGGTTTTTG